>CAFBME010000103.1_pt1 | contig 3934 bp, 4 predicted proteins | sample 7268471 | NCBI WGS metagenome assembly CAFBME01 (sample SAMEA6814060, study PRJEB35770) | uncultured Actinomycetes bacterium | biome: Freshwater; feature: Freshwater reservoir; material: water | place: Czech Republic | collected 2017-05-23 | depth 30m m | reverse complement strand
TGCAGGACATACAGCTGCTATCGCTGCACATGGTGTGAAGGATTTCCACAGACGCTCGTTTTCCAATATCGCGGAGTTCATAAAACAGAGCTAAGTCGGTGCGAGCGTAATCTCCACGCTCATGACCCAGAAAACTTTGAACTTTGACTTCGGCACGCAACAGCAATCTCGAGCAGTCCTCTTCTCCTGTATTGAAGGGGGTTCAAAATTCTGGAGTGATGAAATCTCCACTTATGGTCCTGAATCCGTCCACGAGAAATTAATTGAAGGAGGCTATGAGAAGGAGAAGCACTCCGCAGGAAAAATTGCTGAGCGTGTGAGACATCAACATGGACAGGATGTTCTTGAAGAAATCAGCAAGGCCGAATGCTTCCTTCTCACTCCAGAGGACGAGGATTGGCCGAAACAATTGGATGATCTCAAGGCTTCTCCGATTGCCCTTGTCGTCAAAGGTGAACGTGAGTTGTTATTTGATCTGGCACATTCCATCTCGATTGTTGGTACTCGCAACCCCACTCCGTACGGCGCTCGAGTTGCGGCAGATTTCGCAGCATCGGCATGCGATCGAAATTTCGCGGTTATCAGTGGTGGCGCTTATGGAATCGATGCTTGTGCACACCGTGGCGCTCTAGCCGCTGAAGGAATGACAGTTGCTGTGCTTGCCGGCGGAATTAGTCGCAATTATCCGGCTGGCCACGAGAAGCTTTTTGTTGAGATTGCCGAGACCGGTTTATTGATTTCAGAAGTGATGCCACAAGTATCAGCGCTGCCTGCTCGATTTCTTATTCGCAACCGATTAATTGCCGCGCTGTCGCGTGGAACGATTGTGGTGGAAGCGGCATTTCGCAGTGGCTCCATTCGCACTGCTCGAGAAGCATCCGAAATTTTTCGCCCAGTCATGGCTGTTCCTGGTCCTATTAACTCGCCAACGAGCGAGGGCTCACACCGCTTGATAACTGATCGATGCGCTGAACTCGTGTCGAGCATTGGTGATGTTATGGAATTGGTGATGCCGCTCGGCAATGGGTGAGAGAATTAAGCCATGAGTTCATCTGAACACCGCGCAGGATTTGTTGCCATCGTTGGTAGACCCAACACTGGCAAATCCACACTGGTGAATGCACTCGTTGGGCGAAAGATTGTTATTACATCCCACCATCCCAACACGACTCGAAATCCCATCCGCGGAATTATTACGCGACCAGATTTTCAGATGATTGTGGTTGATACTCCTGGTCTCCATAAGCCAAAAACTTTACTCGGCACCAGACTCAACGCGATGGTCAGCGAGAACCTTGAATCTGTCGATGCTGCACTTCTCTGCTTGCCTGCTGATGAAGCTATCGGTGCGGGTGATGAATACATTGCTCGCGAACTCAAAAATAAGCGTCAAGTCTTTATAGCTGTAACAAAGACCGATCGCGTAAAGCCGGAAGAGCTAATGGCCCACCTTCATGCAGTAAATGAATTTGCCAAGAAATTAGAGCTTCAAGTCTCAGAAATCGTTCCACTTTCAGCGAAGTTGCAAGAACAGACTGATCTTCTACTTGAACTTCTTGCGAAGGCGTTGCCTCTTTCACCTTCGCTCTATCCAGAAGATATAACTACTGATCAGGCGAGTGAATTAACCATTACTGAACTCATCCGTGAAGTTGCCATTGAGAACCTGTATGAAGAACTCCCGCACTCGGTCACGATTACTATCGATGAAATGTCTAAGCGCGAAGGTAAAGAGTTCTGGGATATACATGCCACCTTGCACGTTGAACGAGATAGTCAGAAATCCATCATTATCGGACCACAAGGTTCCCGCTTGAAAGCGATAGGAATGGGCGCTCGAGCATCCATCGAAACGTTCTTGGGTGGAAAGATCTATCTGGGATTGCACGTTAAAGTCTCGAAAGAATGGCAGCGCGATCCAAAAGCGCTTGCAAAATTAGGATTTACAGAATAATCCTAGAGTTCGGCAGCTGAGTTCTTTCGGCTAGCAAAGTAAGACCCAATGAGAACAAGTGGCAGCCCAACTTTAATTCCCAATGTGAATGGTTCACCCAACAAAACAATTCCAAGAACGACCGCAAATGCCGTATTGAGATAAGTCACGAGCGAAGCGCGAGCTGGCCCAATTTCGGGCATCAATTGGAAGAAGAAGATGAAGGCGAGGGCGGTGGGGAATAGGCCCAAGACAATAACCGACCAGGTGACTGTTGCTCGTGGCATCTGCGCAGGAAGATTGATTAGAGCTAGAGGCAGGTAGAAGATTGCAGTTATTCCCATAGCAATTCCATTTATGGCGATGCCATCCACGTGAGGAATATTGCGATTAACCATAATCGTGGCCCATGAATATCCGATGGCAGCCACAATCATCGCGCCGATAGCAATGGGGTTCTGTTTGCCGGAGATACTTTCGATGCCAACAACAAACACAATTCCAATGAAACCAAGAGTGAGGCCAAATAGTCGCTTGCGATGCCAGACAGATTTATCGCCATGATAAGAGGCTTGAATGGTGGACCAGATTGGCACTGTGGCAATCAATAGACCCGCAAGTCCAGAAGTAATGTGCTTCTCTGCACTTGTAATAAGGATCCAAGGAATAATCATTTCGGCAATGGCGTAAGGAAGTACATACTTCCAGTTCTTAAAGCCACTGCGAAGCGTCTTCTTGCGCATAGCCAGCGGAATCAAAATTAAGGAGCCGATAAGAACTCGACCAAATACGATAACAACGGGAGAGAGGTCTTCGACCGCGACTTTCATGAGCAGGTATGGAATGCCCCATAAGAAACCTGTGAGCAGGAATAATCCCCAGTTTTTACGTGACATAAGTGGTTACGCTACCTTCTCTAATCTTTTTGGGCAATTCAATCTGAATTTAAGAGTGTGGAGCAAGAAGAGAGTTAATTTCATCAGCTAGATACTGCTGAATCTTCTCTGAATCAGGTGTAATAGCAGCCAAACTAAAGCAGCCATGAATTTGACCTTCATATTCACGATATAGAGTTTTCACGCCATCTTTACGAAGTTTTTCAGCGTAGGCATAACCATCATCAAGGAGAACGTCATATTCTGCAGTGATCACAATGGCGGGCGCTACCCCTGTTAGCGATTTCGCAACGATAGGAACCGCATAAGGATTCTTGCGATCCGAACTCTTCTGCAAATACTGAGCCCAAAACCACTGCATACTCTTGCGGGTTAATCCATATCCATCAGCAAAAGATATAAAGGAATCACTCGAACATGATTCATCAACCGCTGGATATATAAGCGCTTGAAATTTTAGGTCGATATCTCCGCTGTCTCTGGCCTTCATGGCAACTCCTGCAGCCAGATTTGCACCAGAACTCTCGCCTCCAACACCGATTGCTTCTGGATCAATTCCTAGCGTGGCGGCATTTGATTTGACCCACATCAGAGTCTCGTAGCAATCATCAAAAGGAATTGGAAATGGATGCTCCGGAGCTTTCTGATAAGCCACGGAAATGATTATGAATTGACCCTTATTTGCTAGAGAGCGCAGCGGTTGCTCGCACATATCAAGCGTATTGAGAACCCAGCCGCCACCGTGAAAATAGACCAGCGCAGGCAAGGGCGTATTTTTCATGGGGCGATATATACGAATAGGCAGATCCGCAGTGATCCCAGGAATAAATCTATGTTCGACCGAATAAATCTTCTCTGGTGTGCCGGTGAGAAGTGGCCGATCTTTAACGTTGAATCGCGCTTCACGAGATGTGCCTTGCCATGGCGCCGGCAAACCTTTCGCAGCGCTATCTGCGAGGTATTGGGCAATCTCTGGCTTGAGCGTCATATCTATTTCCAACCTTGAGTCGCATCGCGCAACGTGCGGTATTGCGAAAGTACGTGCGGAGTTGGAGTGCTAGAAAAACTCTCGACCTGGCCCAGATTCCATACAGGTGGATTTGCT
>CAFBME010000098.1_pt1 | contig 4037 bp, 4 predicted proteins | sample 7268471 | NCBI WGS metagenome assembly CAFBME01 (sample SAMEA6814060, study PRJEB35770) | uncultured Actinomycetes bacterium | biome: Freshwater; feature: Freshwater reservoir; material: water | place: Czech Republic | collected 2017-05-23 | depth 30m m | reverse complement strand
GGTCGCAACGTCAATGGCTTTAGGACGGTGATCCATGCGAACTCTAAATCCATCTTCAGTGCGAGTGACGACCGCGCCGGCAGAAGAGATTTTCTCTAGCGGAAGTTCGAGGTGGTCAGCGCGTGCGCCATGTACGGTGATGTCGCCGCCAGTAATAACGGCAGCAAATGCCCAAGTGCCAGCGAGAATGCGATCTGGAACAGTTGCATGAGTTGTGGGATTTAACTTCTTCACACCAGTAATAGTTATTTTTGTGGTGCCGAGTCCTTGGATATTTGCTCCCATTGAAATAAGGAATTCACCAAGATCAACGAGATCGGGTTCGCGAGCAGCGTTATCAATAGTTGTCACACCATCCGCCAGAACTGCTGCGGTCATAATGTTTTCGGTCGCACCAACCGAAGGAAAATCGAGCACGATTGCAGCGCCCTTCAAACCATGTGGCGCGCGCGCAACTACGAATCCATGTTCGATGGTGGCAGTAGCACCAAGGGATTCAAGGCCTTTGATATGCATATCTAGGGGACGAGGACCGATGGCATCGCCACCGGGTAATGCAACTTCAGCTTGCGCTACTCGAGCAACTAATGGACCAAGAACATTGATAGAGGCGCGCATCTTGCGAACTAGATCGTAATCGGCGCGATGTAACGGAACTTGGGGAACAACAATCGTGACGCTATCGCCAGTATGTTGGACAGTGCAGCCGAGACGCGTCAGTAAGTCAGACATAATTTCTACATCGAGAATCTCGGGAACATTGGTGATGGTGGTCTTACCGGTTGCCAGCAGGCTGGCAGCCATCAATTTAAGGACAGAGTTCTTGGCGCCAGGCACGCGGACTTCTCCGCGTAGGGCAGAGCCCCCAATGACGCGAAATCGTTCGCTCATTGTTCAACTCCGAATCCATGTTTTCTCATTGGTCGTATCGTACTTGAGTGAAATAGGATTACCCCATGGTTAATTTGACGCGTATCTATACGAAAACAGGCGACGACGGCACTACCTCCCTAGGAGATATGAGTCGTACATCTAAGAACGATCCGCGCCTGGAGGCGTATGCCACCGTAGATGAAGCAAACTCATCCATCGGCGTTGTCCTCGCACTGGGTGGAATAACCCATGAGCCAATTCAGAAACTCCTCATTCGCATTCAAAATGACCTCTTCGATGTCGGCGCAGATCTGTGTACTCCAGTTGTCGATGAGCCCAAGGTTGAGCCACTTCGAGTTATCGAATCTCAGATAACTTATATTGAGGCTCAGATTGATACCTATAACGCCGATCTTGCCGAACTTCGCAGCTTTGTTCTTCCATCAGGAACACCTGCCGCTTCACTTCTCCATGTTGCTCGAACTGTCACACGTCGTGCAGAGCGCGACACATGGAAAGCAATTCATTCATTTGGCGGCGGAGTAAATCCATTGACCGCAAAGTATTTGAACCGACTCTCTGATTTACTCTTTGTTCTTGCGCGCTATGCCAATAAAGAGATCGGTGATCAACTCTGGGTTCCTGGAGCTAATCGCTAACTAAAGTTAACTAAATTATCCAATTGGTGTATAGGAATTACTTGGAATCGTTTCTGGTGGAGTTGATGTCCAACATTTAGCGGTAACTGGTGAAACTCGAAAGTTATCAGCGATAACTTCTGGAGTAATTAAAAATATTGTCGTCACTTTCTTGGGCGGTACTCGCTCAGCAAAAGTGCGCAGGTTTCCTTTTATAACGCTCTTTGCGGGATCCTCAGTGCTGGGTCCGTAGAGCACAGAATCTACTTCCCAATAACAAGACGACTCTGATGCAACTTGGATAACGCCACATACTTGAGTGGCGCACTTCTGTGAATCTTTATATACCTGTGAACTCTTCCCAGCAGCTGCAAGGGCTCCAGTCAATTCCTTGCCGGTTAAGGCCACTTTTAGATAAATCTCGCCATCGTTATAGAAGTTAATCGGTGGCCACTTAGGAGAAGGGGATGGAACTGGCTTCACGCGTTTGCGAACTATCTTGCGCTTCACAGGCTTCTTAGTAACCACAGGCTTCTTAGTAACCACAGGCTTCTTAGTAACCACAGGCTTCTTAGTAACCACAGGCTTCTTAGTAACCACAGGCTTCTTAGTGGAGGCTGCTGGCGTTGGCTTCTTGGTAGCCGCATATGCGGAGGTAGGTATTACGAGTGAGAGCGCAATAAGTATTGCGGTGGTGCGGGCTCTCACTTCTCGCTCCATTTGAATGAGCGAATAGCGAAGAAAGTGCCGATCAAAGTCCAAATCAGCAAAATGATAAGCGTTCTATTAAATTCCCAACTTTGAGCCGGCTCTCTCATCGCAAAGGAGTCGGGGAGAAAGACTGATCGCATTCCTTGAGTGAGCCATTTAAGGGGAAATACTGCGGCGATTTGTTGCATCCAGGTAGGCAATTGAGAGAATACAAAGAAAACTCCACTTATAAATTGCAAGATGATCACTACTGGAGATACAACAGCTGATGCGCCTCGTCCGCTCTTGGGAACTGCAGAAAAAGCAATGCCAAGAATGGTGGCACAAATACTGCCGAGAACTATAAGTATCGCGAACCGAATCCACCGCTCTGAGGTTGTGGGGAGAATTAATCCAAAGAAGAGTCGACCAACGAGAATAAGAATTGCTACTTGGATCGCAGTGGATACGGTAACGAGGATTGCTTTGCCTATGAAGTAGGAGACAGGCGACATTGGAGTGCCGCGCAATCTCTTAAGTGTTCCAAAATCACGTTCGACTGGAATCATAATTGCAAGTTGCTGGAATCCAGTATTTACCAGACCCGATGCAATCATTCCTGCGACAAAATATTGGCTAAAGGTAACTCCGGGTGCAATGGTGTCTGTAAAGACGGAGCCAAAAATGAAGAGCAACATAATCGGAAAGAGAAGCGTAAATACGACCGACTCTCGCTGTCGAAAGAACTGTTTAATCTCAAGTGCGCCGCGTAAGAATCCGATTCGAATGATAGAAGGGTTCATGAGTGCCCAATCATTTTGAGATAGATATCCTCAAGAGTTGGTCTAGTGACAGTGAGTTCGGGGATCTCGCCGTTAAATCTCTGCGAGAGGCGCATTACTTCCCCTGTGGGATCATCGCTCTCAAGTTCTTGATAACTGCCTTCTTCGATCCAAGTTATTCGCGCTTTGGCGGTGTTGCGGCCACCGAGTGTTGCGGGTGTAGCAACTTCGACGATTCGCCCGTTAGTAATGACCGCAACTCGATCAGCTAGAGCTTCAGCTTCATCGAGATAGTGGGTCGTAAGTAAAATTGTGGTACCGCTCTTCTTTAATTCGCGAATAAGGTCCCAGAACGAGCGTCTTGCTTCGGGGTCAAAACCTGTTGTGGGCTCATCGAGAAAGAGAATTTCTGGGCGACCGATAATTCCTAGTGCGACATCTAATCTGCGGCGTTGGCCGCCAGAGAGTGTGCCTACCTTTGCCTCAGCTTTTTCCAGTAGTCCGACGGCTGCGATTACCTCTTGGGGATCACGTGGATTGGGGTAGTAATGAGAGAAGTGGGAGACACTTTCACGGACAGTTAAATCTGCAGCATCATGGGTAGATTGCAGAACGATTCCAATACGAGATCTCCAGGCCCTATCACTCTTTGAGATTGCACCAGGGTCTTGACCCAGAACAGTGACTGCGCCACCGTCACGCTGGCGGTACCCCTCCAGAATTTCAACAGTAGTTGTCTTGCCCGCGCCGTTAGGGCCAAGAATTGCAAAAATTTCACCGTGAGCCACTTCAAGGTCTAACCCATCAACCGCCATCTTCTTGCCAAGCACCTTATCTGGATAGGACTTGGTAAGCCCTGTCACTGATATCGCACTCATGGCTACATCTTGCCTTAGCGAACATGGCTATGCCGAATTCAAAAGGGAATTATTTCTCTCACCGCACGCGTAAGGCAGGAGATTTCTCTGTGAATATCGGAGAATAGCCCCATGAGTCCCCGCAGAAACCACCCCAAGCGTCGTGGGCCAAAGCCAGAGAGTGATGAGCGAGAGAT
>CAFBME010000094.1_pt1 | contig 4115 bp, 3 predicted proteins | sample 7268471 | NCBI WGS metagenome assembly CAFBME01 (sample SAMEA6814060, study PRJEB35770) | uncultured Actinomycetes bacterium | biome: Freshwater; feature: Freshwater reservoir; material: water | place: Czech Republic | collected 2017-05-23 | depth 30m m | reverse complement strand
TTGATACTCATGTGCATACCTTAAAGCAGAAAGGCCCCGATTAATAATTTACGTATTAATCGAGGCCTTTCAGTACTGATTTAAGCGGGACTTCTTAGAAGTCCATATCTCCGCCGCCTTGTGGGGCAACCGCAGCCTTTGGTTCTGGCTTATCGGTAATAACTGCCTCGGTGGTCAAGAAGAGTGCTGCGATAGATGCAGCGTTTGCGAGTGCAGAACGTGTGACCTTAGCTGGATCAATGATTCCGGCCTTGATCATGTCTACATACTCACCAGTTGCTGCATTGAGACCGAAACCGGCTTCAAGGTGGCGAACTTTCTCTACGATGACACCGCCTTCAAGTCCGGCGTTCATCGCAATCTGCTTGAGTGGCGCTTCGATTGCGAGTTCAACAATCTTTGCACCTGTTGCTTCATCGCCAGTTAATGACAATTTAGCGAATGCGATCTTGCCTGCTTGGAGAAGAGCAACGCCACCACCGGCGACGATTCCTTCTTCTACGGCAGCCTTAGCATTGCGAACTGCATCTTCGATGCGGTGCTTGCGCTCTTTGAGCTCTACTTCTGTTGCTGCGCCAGCCTTAATGACTGCCACACCTCCAGCAAGCTTTGCTAAACGCTCTTGCAACTTCTCGCGATCGTAATCAGAATCGCTATTTTCAATCTCGGCGCGAATTTGATTAACGCGACCCTTGATCTGCTCTGGATCTCCAGCACCTTCAACAATGGTGGTCTCTTCCTTGGCGATAACAACCTTGCGGGCGGTACCGAGAAGATCCATTGTTGTCTGCTCGAGCTTGAGGCCGACCTCTTCAGAGATAACGGTTGCACCGGTCAAGATTGCAATATCTTGCAACATTGCCTTGCGACGATCGCCAAAGCCTGGCGCTTTTACAGCTGCAGAGCGGAAGGTTCCACGAATCTTGTTAACGACCAAAGTTGCGAGCGCTTCGGCTTCAACATCTTCAGCAAGAATCAAGAGTGGCTTACCTGATTGCATAACCTTTTCGAGGATAGGCAAGAGGTCCTTAATATTTGCAATCTTGGAGTTAACAATCAAGATATATGGATCTTCAAGAACTGCTTCCATGCGATCAGAGTCAGTGGTGAAGTAAGGCGAGATATAACCCTTATCAAAGCGCATACCTTCAGTGAGCTCGAGTTCGAGTCCAAAAGTATTGCTCTCTTCAACGGTGATAACGCCCTCTTTGCCGACCTTATCCATTGCTTCAGCAATCATCTCGCCGATAGTTGTATCAGCAGCAGAGATAGATGCGGTTGCAGAAATCTGTTCCTTGGTTTCTACCGGCTTTGCCATTGCAGTGAGTTCGGCAGAAATTGCATCTACTGCTTTCTCGATACCGCGCTTAAGCGCCATTGGGTTTGAGCCAGCTGCTACGTTGCGAAGACCTTCGCGGACGAGTGCTTGTGCCAATACGGTTGCAGTAGTTGTTCCATCGCCAGCGACATCATCAGTCTTCTTGGCAACTTCTTTAACTAGATCTGCGCCGATTTTCTCCCAAGGATCATCGAGTTCGATCTCCTTAGCGATTGATACGCCATCGTTAGTAATTGTGGGTGCGCCCCACTTCTTTTCGAGAACGACATTGCGACCACGGGGTCCAAGGGTGACCTTGACTGCGTCAGCCAAAATATTCATTCCGCGCTCTAGGCCACGGCGGGCCTCTTCGTTAAATGCAATCATCTTTGCCATAGGTGAATTTCTCCCCAATACCTGCGATTTATCGATTTCCACTGTGGGGGCGAGTTATCACTCTCAGCCCTTGAGTGCTAATGCCAAATCTAGAGCAGTGCCCGAGAGTGGGCAAATCGAATTAGCGGGTGCGGGCGTTGGTACGAGCCTCGCGCAGGCGGCGAAGGCGCTTAACGAGCATTGGTGAGGCGAGAAGAGCATCCTCACGGTCGATCAGGTTGTTGAGGAGTTGGTAGTAAGCCGGCGGAGCCATATCGAAGAGCTCTTTAATCGCGCTCTCTTTGGCACCGGCATAACGCCACCACTGGCGTTCGAAATCCAGAATCCGCACTTCTAGCTCAGTCAAGGTCTCACTCGCTGTAGCGAGGAGAGGTGGCAGGGCTGGTGCGTGTTCCATGGGTTAATCATACGAGTGAGCACTGACATTTCGTTGGATTTAGCAGGAAAAAATTGAAATTAAAGAGTGGCGAGAATCGCTTCTAAATCGCTGACTTTGGTCCAGGGATTGACTATCGCAAATCGCAGAATCGGCTGGCCGTGATGAGCAGATGGGGTCACAAATCCAATTTGATCATCCAATAATTTATCTGACCAGATTTGATAGTCAGCTGCATGCCAGCCCTCTCGCGTAAATGCAACGATCGATAAATCGGGATCCCGAAGCAGATTTAATCGCGGATGTTTGCGAATGAGATCGGCTGCAATGCGCGCCATCTCCATTGTGTCCTCGACCGCTTGGGCATATTCATTAGTGCCATGAGCAGCAAGTGAGAACCAGAATGGCAGACCGCGTGCACGTCTGGTGAGGTGAATTGCATAATCAGATGGATTCCATTCATTCTCATCTTCTAATGTATCTAGGTATGCGGCGTGTTGGGTATGAGTTTTTTTAGCAATCGCTGGATTGCGATATATCAATGCACAGGCATCGAACGGCGCAAACAACCACTTATGCGGATCCACTATGAGCGAATCAGCCATATCTACGCCATCAAAGAGCGCTTTAGCAGATGGGGCACATAACCCAGCAAGTCCATACGCGCCATCGACGTGGAACCAAATATTACGAGAGCGTGCGATTTCACCAATAGCGCGCAAGTTATCAATAATTCCTAAATTAGTTGTTCCGGCGGTTGCAACAATGGCGAATATTCCATGTGTGGGATTAGCTTTTTCGTACGCATCAATTTCACGTGCGCAATCTTCGCCCTGCAATGAACCACTCTTGTTAGGTTCGATCAGCAATACGCCAACATCCATAATCTCAGCGGCAGATTTAATAGAGGAATGAGCTTCGGCGCTTGCCGCAACCACCCATCTTGTTACCTCTGGCCAGAGTTCACGCGCATGTGCTCGGGCAGCGACAAGTGCAGAGAGATTGCCGATTGTTCCGCCTTGCACAAATACTCCACCAGCACTTTCGGGGAGTCCTGCTAAATCCGAAATCCACCGAAGCGCTTGGTTCTCGGCAAAGACCGCACCGGCACCTTCAAGCCATGAACCTGCATAAAGCGCACTTGCGCCAACTACTAAATCAAAGAGGTTGGAGTATTCACTTGGAGCCGATGGAATAAATGCGAGGTAACGCGGATGATCGGTCGAAATGCACGCAGTTGCTAATACATCTTTAAAGAGCTCGAGGGTCTGATGCCCACCAAGGCCTTCTGCAGTAATGGTGTTGCCGGCAAGTGCAAACAACTCTTCCGGACTCTTGGGGTGATCTAGTGGTGGGTCGGTGCGTAAACGAACCAGGCTGTATTCCATAATTTCATGAGCCATTGCCTCGACTTCAGGGGTGAACTCATGCATTTTTGTGGAAGTCTTTTCGCTTCGCACTTCGCACGAGATTGCGCAGCATTGTAGGAAAGACAAATGCGTGAAGCGGAAGTACTGAGTACCAGTACAAAGTTCCACCTAAACCACGTGGCGAAAAAATAGCCTCTTGGATAATTCGCTGCATTTTCTTGCCATCAACATCAACATCTTCAAGTCGAAATTCCAACCAAGCTTTACCGGGAAGAATCATCTCGGCATACAATTTGAGCTTCTTGCCCGGAATAATCTCTTCTACTCGCCAGAAATCTAAACTATCTCCGATACGTAAATGTTCAGGGTCGCGGCGTCCGCGACGAAGTCCAACTCCGCCAAAGATGCGATCGATAACTCCACGGGCCCACCAGAGAAAATCTGCGCCATACCAACCGGTGTCTCCACCTATAGATTCGATACATTTCCAGATTGATTCTGGAGTTGCATCAGTAATTGTTTCGCGGAAATCCTTAAGAATGGTTTCACCAGCCCACGATGGGTCGCTCTGTGCTTTCTGCCATGGCGCAGTTGGCATAGATGCATCCGACCAGCGAGTTTCTACCTGATTTTCAGTTGTTCGCGAGAGTGCGAG
>CAFBME010000066.1_pt1 | contig 6100 bp, 3 predicted proteins | sample 7268471 | NCBI WGS metagenome assembly CAFBME01 (sample SAMEA6814060, study PRJEB35770) | uncultured Actinomycetes bacterium | biome: Freshwater; feature: Freshwater reservoir; material: water | place: Czech Republic | collected 2017-05-23 | depth 30m m | reverse complement strand
ATTACTGAACGACCTGAGTAGTCAACGCGCTTTCCGAGCAAGTTCTGACGGAAACGTCCTTGCTTACCCTTGAGCATGTCTGACAATGACTTAAGTGGGCGGTTGCCGGGACCAGTAACAGGGCGACCACGACGACCGTTATCGAAGAGTGCATCTACTGCTTCTTGCAGCATGCGCTTTTCGTTGTTAACGATGATCTCTGGTGCACCGAGATCAGCAAGACGCTTCAAACGGTTGTTACGGTTAATAACGCGGCGATAGAGATCGTTGAGATCAGAGGTCGCAAAGCGGCCACCATCTAACTGAACCATCGGACGTAGATCTGGTGGAATAACTGGAACGCAATCAAGCACCATAGATGCTGGATGGTTCGAGGTATTCAAGAATGATGAAACGACCTTGAGTCGCTTGATTGCACGAGTCTTCTTCTGACCCTTGCCATTTTGTGAGAGATCAACGAGCTTTACGTACTCTGCTTGAAGATCGAAGCTCTCGAGGCGCGCCTTAATTGCTGCGGCTCCCATGCTTCCTTCGAAGTAGACGCCGTAACGATCGCGGAGTTCACGGTACAAACCTTCATCGCCTTCAAGATCTTGAACCTTGAGGTTCTTAAAGCGAGCCCATACTTCATCAAGACGATCGAGTTCGCGTTGTGCACGATCACGCATAACCTTAAGTTCGCGTTCTGCACCTTCACGTACTTTGCGCTTTACATCTGCCTTTTCGCCAGCAGCTTCGAGCTCAGCAGTATCTGCTTCGAGCTTCTTCTGACGAGCATCGAGATCTGCATCGCGCTTAGTTTCAATCTTCTTCTTATCGGAGAGCATGCGCTTTTCGAGTGAAGCGAGATCTTCTTCGCGAGCTTCAACATCGACCTTAGTGATCATGTATGCAGCGAAGTAGATAACCTTTTCAAGGTCTTTTGGAGCAAGGTCGAGCAGGTAACCAAGGCGTGATGGAACACCTTTGAAGTACCAGATGTGGGTTACTGGAGCTGCAAGCTCGATGTGACCCATGCGCTCACGACGAACCTTTGCGCGTGTAACTTCTACACCGCAACGCTCGCAGATGATTCCCTTGAATCGAACGCGCTTGTACTTACCGCAATAACATTCCCAGTCACGAGTAGGTCCGAAGATCTTCTCATCGAAGAGTCCATCCTTCTCGGGCTTAAGTGTGCGGTAGTTAATGGTTTCAGGCTTCTTTACCTCGCCAAAAGACCATCCGCGAATATTGTCAGTAGAAGCTAGACCAATACGTAGTTCATCAAAAAAGTTAACATCTAACATTTTTTATGCTCCTCACACTTCTTCTACTGAGCTTGGCTCAACTCGTGACAAGTTGATTCCAAGTTCTTCGGCGGCACGGAATACTTCTTCATCGGTATCACGCATTTCAATCGCTTCACCGGTTGAAGAGAGAACTTCAACGTTCAAGCAGAGAGATTGCATTTCCTTAACAAGAACCTTGAATGACTCTGGAATACCAGGCTCTGGAATGTTCTCGCCCTTGACGATGGCTTCGTAAACCTTTACGCGGCCAAGCACGTCATCGGACTTAATGGTGAGCAACTCTTGGAGTGTGTAAGCAGCTCCGTAAGCTTCGAGCGCCCAAACTTCCATCTCTCCGAAACGCTGTCCACCGAACTGAGCTTTTCCGCCCAATGGTTGTTGCGTAATCATTGAGTAAGGACCAGTTGAACGTGCGTGGATCTTGTCGTCCACCAAGTGGTGCAGCTTCAAGATGTACATGTAACCAACTGTGATGTGCTCCTTGTAAGGCTCTCCGGTGCGACCGTCGAATAGACGAGCCTTTCCATTAGGACCTACGAGGCGCATTCCATCCTTGTTAGGAAGGGTAGAAGAGAGAAGTCCAATAAGTTCTTCTTCCTTCGTTCCATCGAATACTGGAGTAGCAACGCGAGAGTTTGGAGCGACCTTGTCAGCGCCAATTGCGCGCAAGTTCTTCTGCCATTCTTCGTTGCCTTCTAATTGCCAGCCAGACTTTGCCACCCAACCGAGGTGAGTTTCAAGAATCTGTCCGACGTTCATGCGGCCTGGAACACCAAGTGGGTTCAAGACAACATCTACTGGAGTTCCATCTTCAAGGAATGGCATATCTTCGACCGGAAGGATCTTGGAGATAACACCCTTGTTACCGTGGCGACCAGCAAGCTTGTCACCATCTTGAATCTTGCGCTTCTGCGCGACGTAGACACGAACAACTTGGTTTACGCCAGCTGGGAGTTCGTAATCTTCAGAGTCAGCGATTGTTACAGCGATGACCTTGCCTGATTCACCGTGCGGAACCTTGAGTGAGGTATCGCGAACTTCGCGAGCCTTCTCGCCGAAGATGGCACGGAGCAAGCGCTCTTCTGGAGTCAGTTCGGTCTCTCCCTTAGGAGTTACCTTTCCGACCAAGATATCGCCAGGTACAACATCGGCGCCGACGCGGATGATTCCGCGGTCATCGAGGTCTGCCAGAACTTCTTCGCTGACATTTGGAATGTCGCGAGTAATTTCCTCAGGTCCGAGCTTGGTATCGCGAGCATCGACTTCATACTCTTCAATGTGAATAGAGGTAAGTACATCGTCTTGCACCAAACGCTGGGACAAGATGATTGCATCCTCGTAGTTGTGACCTTCCCATGACATAAATGCCACGAGCAAGTTCTTTCCGAGCGCCATTTCACCCTTATCGGTGGAAGGACCATCAGCAAGTACTTGGCCTACTTCAACGCGATCACCTTGGGCAACAACAACCTTCTGGTTACGGCTGGTTCCTTGGTTAGAGCGAGTGAACTTCTCGAGGAAGTAAGTCTCGTTTGTTGAATCATCGTTCATGACTGAAACTTCATCAGCAGAAACTGCTGTGACAACGCCAGCCTTCTTAGCAAGAACAACATCGCCAGCATCAACAGCTGCTCGGAATTCCATACCGGTACCGACGAATGGAGACTCGGCGCGGATAAGAGGAACTGCCTGACGCATCATGTTTGAGCCCATCAACGCGCGGTTCGCATCATCGTGCTCGAGGAATGGAATCATCGCGGTTGCAACAGAAACCATCTGACGTGGTGAGACGTCCATGTAATCAACTTCTTCACCAGGGATGTATTCAACTTCGCCACCACGACGACGTACAAGTACGCGCGCTTCTGCGAAGTGATTATCTGGCGAGAGCGGTGCATTTGCTTGCGCAATGATGTGCTCATCTTCTTCGTCAGCGGTGAGGTAATCGATCTGATCGGTGACCTTGCCCTTAACAACCTTGCGATAAGGAGTCTCGATAAATCCGAATGGTGTTACGCGCGCATATGTTGCGAGCGAACCAATAAGTCCAATGTTTGGACCTTCTGGAGTTTCGATTGGACACATACGTCCGTAGTGGGATGGGTGAACGTCACGAACTTCAAAGCCTGCGCGCTCACGAGATAGACCGCCGGGTCCAAGCGCTGAAAGACGACGCTTGTGAGTCATTCCTGACAATGGGTTGGTCTGATCCATGAACTGTGAAAGTTGTGATGTTCCGAAGAACTCCTTGATGGAGGCAACGACGGGACGGATGTTAATCAAGGTCTGAGGAGTAATAGCCTCAACATCTTGAGTAGTCATACGTTCACGAACTACGCGCTCCATACGGGAGAGGCCGGTACGTACTTGGTTTTGAATTAATTCACCAACAGTACGGAGGCGACGGTTACCAAAGTGATCGATATCGTCTGTCTCAACGCGTACTTGCTTGCCGTATTCCATAAGAGCTTCGCCCTTGTGGAGTGAGACCAAGTACTTGATTGTTGCAACGATATCTTCGATATTGAGCAGACCCTTAGAGAGTTCGAGTTCAACACCGAGCTTCTTATTAACCTTAAAGCGGCCAACCTTTGCGAGGTCATAACGCTTTGGATTGAAGTAAAGGTTCTCGATAAGTGTCTGTGCCGCTTCCTTTGTTGGAGGCTCACCTGGACGGAGCTTGCGATAGATATCAAGCAGCGCTTCATCTTGAGTATTAACGTTATCTTTTTCGAGAGTTGCGCGAATTGATTCGAACTCACCGAACTGCTCAAGAATCATCTCTTCAGTCCAGCCGAGTGCCTTCAAGAAAACGGTGACTGACTGCTTGCGCTTACGGTCGATACGTACGCCAACAAGATCCTTCTTATCAACTTCAAATTCCAACCAAGCACCGCGGCTTGGAATGATCTTTGCAGTGAGGATGTCCTTGTCGGAAGTCTTTTCGATGGTGCGTTCGAAGTAAACACCAGGAGAGCGAACAATCTGAGAAACTACAACGCGCTCGGTTCCGTTGATAACGAAAGTTCCGCGAGGTGTCATCAATGGGAAATCGCCCATGAAGACTGTCTGAGATTTGATTTCGCCGGTTGTGTTATTTGTGAATTCAGCGGTTACGAAGAGTGGAGCGCTGTAAGTGATGTCGCGCTGCTTGCACTCAGCCATTGTGTACTTAGGTGGCTCGAAACGGTGATCTCTAAATGAGAGTGACATCGTTCCTTGGAAATCTTCGATTGGTGAAATCTCTTCAAAGATCTCTTCCAAACCAGATGTCTTAGGGACTTCACCGCGACCGGCTTTCTCTTCAACAGAGAGACGAGAACGCCAAGCGTCGTTACCTAGTAACCAGTCAACGCTATCTAGCTGCAGTGAAAGGAGATTAGGAACTTCAAGAGGTTCACGAATCTTTGCGAATGAAACACGGGCAGGTGCAAATGACTTTGACTTCGATGCGGCCAAAATTCCTCCAGGTAATAACGCACGGCTACCGCCAGGTCTCAGCCGCTATATGCCTGACCACTGGGTGTTAAAAATTTGCGAACGCAAAGAGTAACCCGAGCCCCCCACTTCTGTCTAATCCGTGCTATAAGACCCCCGCCCTCCCCCGGCCCCGAGAAGCTTCAAAGTGCACAGGCTCCTTACAAGGAAAACCCTAAGTGGGCTGGGTCTCACGTCCGGAGGATAAATATATGACTCGAGGACCAAACCCATATTCGGCCTTAGATCATGAGTTTTGAACAACCTGGCGGGGTCTCAATTTACGAACAATTCTTTTCCCTGGAGCACCAGGGCCTCTATCCCACTTTACAAAAGACAAACATACGATGTTTAACAAGAGAAACATGCGCACCGTTTTATCTTCGGTGATTATAAAAACTAAAAGCAGCGAAAATTGAGAGATCAGAATTGTGTAATTGATTATATATTGCTTTCGAATTGTCATTTTATTCCTATCCTCTAGCGGCACTAAATAATGATACTGAACCAACAATTATCGAGGCGAGGTTTGCAATCTCGCCAACATTTCCTGGAACTTTGGAAGTTACAGCAATTAAAGCACCAATACTTATCGAAAGTGGAGAATTTACAGGAACCTTCTCTGCATAGGCTGCTAAACCGGTAGCCGCCGCAAGTGCAATTGTTGCAACTGTGTTAAATCCACTTAATGTAATTTTTATTCCGCCATTATCTTTCTTTTCTTCTACGGGCGGTAACGTTTTTACCGGCGTTGGAGTAAGAGTCCAAGGCATAAAGCTTGGTAATTGTGTGACTTTCGCGGGAGGTGGCGGTGAGGTTGGCGGTGGAGTTGGTTTTGCAATCAAAACTGGAATCGGTGCCGGTTTCGGTGATGGTGCAGGAGCTGGTGTTGCCTTCGCTGCTGGTTTTGAAGCTGGTGCGGCAGATGCGCTATTTATATTGAGTAGCGATCCCCCACTAACTACTAGAGATATAACGATTGTACGGATTATTAGTTTTTCTTTTCCATTCAAAGAGATACCTAACGATTACGGCCAAAAGTATTTCTTCTGACTGCGCGAAGTTAGGCGTACTACCTCTTGGGATCCTCAGTCATACATCAATTCCCGTACACGTTAAAACTATTTTGAGTTACTTATAAATTGCTAACAGTGAGCATGAAAAAGGCCCCGAAGAATTAACTCCGGGGCCTTTATTAAGAGAGGTAATTACTTGATTGTTACCTTTGCGCCAGCTGCTTCGAGAGCAGTCTTTGCCTTCTCTACAGCTTCCTTTGTTCCCTTTTCGATCAAGGTTGCAGGAGTTGCATCTACCAAGTCCTTGGCTTCCTT
>CAFBME010000048.1_pt1 | contig 7245 bp, 5 predicted proteins | sample 7268471 | NCBI WGS metagenome assembly CAFBME01 (sample SAMEA6814060, study PRJEB35770) | uncultured Actinomycetes bacterium | biome: Freshwater; feature: Freshwater reservoir; material: water | place: Czech Republic | collected 2017-05-23 | depth 30m m | reverse complement strand
GGAGGCGCTCGGCTTTCCAATCTTTAAGTTTTCACGAATCGAGGTATTGAATAAGTAGTCATCCTGCAAGAGTGTGGAGTAGATAGATGTATCCAATTGCCGCGCCGAATGGCCACTAATCGAGATCTCACCTCGATACTCCACAAAACCAAGAATCGCATTGAGCAGCGAAGATTTCCCAAATCCGCTCTTGCCCATAACAATCAAAGGATGACCGGGAGATGCAGTTCCATTGAACTCTGGCAAATTCATTGTTTCTAGTATCGGAGAGGCATTTCTGATTTCAAGCGTTAGCTCCTGCTCGTGTAATTGAATTTTCTTCTCTTCAGTTACATCCGCGAGTGAAAGTATCGGCTCCAAGCTTCGAATGGCATCCAAAACTTTAATGCTCTTGGAGAAAGCCAAAGGCAGTGTGCCAATTCCATCAAATATAGCGAGTGGCAAGAGAATGAGTACAGCTACATTGACTCCAGCCAAATCACCGCGCGCAAAAGCAGCAGCTGACATCAATATCGAAATAATAAGGGTGAAGCCGAGCGCTTTAGAGTGCAGCGCGCTTCCTAGTCCAGCCCACTTAGCACTTCTATTTTCAATAACGGATATTGAATCCTGTTGCACATCTATCTGTTCTAAGAGAACCTCTTGGTAATTAAAAATTAGTGATTCATTTACGCTCTCGCAACCCTTCATGATACTTTCGAAGAGTTCTGCTTCATGTGCTCGCTGATGTGCGCTACCTTGCGAGAGAGCGGTTATGAGCGGTGTGATAAAGGCGGTTGCAAGAAAGATGATCGCGACAACTGCGGCGAGAGAGGGAAGCAGAATCGAAATAATGCCGATTCCAGCAACTCCAGCAATGATTGATGTAATCGCAGGAATAGCTAGACGAAGCCACAAATCCTGAACAACTTCAACGTCATTAACAATTTGTTGCATCAGCGTGCCTCGCTTGAAGTGTGCGAATGCAGTGGGTTTAAGAGTATTGAGTTTCTTAAAGACGGAGATGCGTAACTCGCTCTGAATTTTGAGAGCCGCGTCGTGTTCAATTACGCGCCCGAAATATCTAAAAACTCCACGAGAGAGTCCAAAGAAGCGAACCGAAACTATAGCTACTTCAAGCACAAGAATCGGTGGACGGCTAGAGGCCATTGAAATTAACCAACCGCTGGCTGCTAAGAGAGCTATAGATGAGGCAAGCGCAAAAGAACCGAGCGCGATTGCGACGATTAATCTGCTTCGATGTGGGTTGATATGACGAAGGAGAGTATTCATAGTTATGCCATTCGGGCGCTACGTGGAAGGCGCGACATATCGGTTTGGGCATCTGCATGGACTGCGAGCAAAGGTCTATGTGAGACAACTAGAACTAGCTTGCCGAGCGCTGCCTCGCGATGGAGAAGCGCATCGATTATCTCTTCGCTCGTATCATCCACAGAAGCAGAAGGCTCATCAATCAATAAGACCTGTGCACCCTTAAGTACTGCTCGAGCGAGGGCAATTTTTCGAAGTTGTCCAATAGACAATGGCTGGGTTAACGTTCCAAGAATGGTGGAAAGTCCATTGGAAAGATCGCGCAATTCCAAGCCCACTGATTCCAGTACCGATTCAAGTTCAATCTGGGTTGCCTCCGGCTTTGCATGCAGCAAGACCTGCTTGATCGTTGCGTAAGGAAATTTCGGCTCCTGTGGCATCCACGCAATATTTTTGCGAAGGGAGTCCACATCCAATTCAGTGATTGAGAAAGTTCCCTGATTGGTGCTAATCAATACATCGCCAGAGGTTGGTGAGGTAAACCCCATCAAAATATTGATGAGCGTGCTCTTGCCACTACCTGACGCTCCAATAACTGCATGGACAGCACCTTTACTCAACTGGCCAGCTGGAATCTTTACCGTCGCTCGCTCCGGATATTGAACTGTCAGCTCGCTCCAACTTATTGCTGTAATTTCTTCGACCTCAATTTTGCCTAACCGAGTTGGGCGCTCTAGAACTTCATAAATTTGGCGGAATACCTCCATGCCATCGCTGGCTGCGTGAAAGTAACTTGCGACTTGGCGTATTGGCCAATAAACCTCAGGCGCAAGAATTAAAACGAGCAGCCCGGTAAAGAGAGTGAGCGATCCACCCACTAGCCGAAGTCCAATAGCTACCGCAATGAGAGCGACCGAAAGGGTGGCGACAAGTTCTAGTGCAAGTGAGGATAGGAATGAAATTCTTAGAACGGACATGGTCTCAGTGCGATATGAATTGCCGACCGCCCGAATCTTCTCCTCTTGTTTGTGTGCACGACCATAAACTTTAAGAGTAGTTAGACCGCTGAGGAGATCTAGGAAGTGCCCGCTAAGAACTCCCATCGTCTCCCATTTTTGAGCAGTAGCTGTTGCGGTGAATCGACCAATCAAGATTCCAAAGAGTGGAATAAGAGGGATGGTGAGCAGAACGATGACTCCAGATTTCCAATCAGCAATCGTGATAGATATTCCCACCATCACTGGAACTACACCTGCAATAAAGAGTTGAGGAAGGAACTTAGAAAAATACGCATCAAGATTATTAATTCCAGTTGATGCCAGCACTGATAGTTGCGCGGAACCCATTTCATGTGAAGTAGTAGAACCATCAGAGAGAGCTTTATGTAAGAGTTTGGTACGAAGTTCAGTTCTAATTTTTGTGCTTGCCAACGCACTTAACCACTCTGAAGAAAAGTTAAGAGCTGCTCGACCTATAAAAAGCGCCAACAATATGAGAATTCGCGAGTCAGAAAGGGAAAAACCCGCTTGCTTTTGAAAAATTGCAACGATGATTGAGGCAATGTAGAAAGCCTGAATCAGCGTAAGAACTGCCATGGCTACAGAGATGGCAACTGTAGAGAGAATGAAACCGCGGCTACTGCGCGAATAACGCAATAGCCGCGGATCTAGAGGCTTCATTAGTGAATAGCGTCCAAAACACCAGACTCAGGCTTTGAGATATGGTTTGGATTAATTCTCTTACGGAAGACCCAGTATGACCAAGCTTGATAGATCAAGACCAGTGGCGTCATAACTGCAGCCACTATTGTCATTACCTTCAGTGTGTATGGAGTGCTAGATGCATTAAAGATATCTAGTCCTTCGCCACCATTGATATTTGGCATAACATTTGGATACAGGCCACCAAAGAGGGTTATCACAACAAAAGCAGTTGCAATTGCTGAGAAGAGAAAGGCCCAACCTTCGCGACCTTTGAGGTTAGAAGCAAGTGCTGCCAACCAGGTAACCACAATGACTAGAGATCCAATTACAACAATTGGCTTTGCGGTGAGATCGAGCATTGTCCAAAGAAGGAAGACGACGGCAAGAACAGCTGTTATTAAGCCGGTCTTCTTCGCTAGAGCATTTGAACGAACCCGAATTTCTCCTTCTGTCTTTAGCGCTAAGAAGAAGGCGCCATGAGTAATAAAGAGAAATAGCGTGGTGAGTCCACCAATTAGTGCATATGGATTAAGTAGATTAAAGAATCCACCTGAGTATTCGATTGCACCGGATTGGGATGTTGTAAGTGGAACTCCGCGCACAATATTTGCGAATGCTACGCCCCAAAGCAACGCTGGCAGGAAGCTGGAGATAACAATTGCGTTATCCCAACGTCCGCGCCACTCGACTTTTCCGTACTTACTGCGGTATTCAAATGCAACACCACGAACAATAAGTGAGGTCAAGATCAGAAAGAGTGGAAGATAGAAACCACTAAACAAAGTGGCGTACCACTCGGGGAATGCAGCAAATGTAGCGCCGCCAGCAACGAGTAGCCAGACTTCATTTCCATCCCAGACAGGTCCAAGAGTGGTGAGTACGGCCCGACGTTCGGCTTGATTCTTAGCAACGACCTTGAGCAAGATGCCTACTCCAAAGTCGAAACCTTCGAGAATGAAATAGCCGATCCAGAGAACGGCAATCAATATAAACCAGACTGAGTTGAGTGACATTGTCATATCTCCTTAATAAGCCATTACTAGCTTGTCGGCGTCATTAGATTTGTTTGAGATTGGTTCTGGACCAACCTTGATAGTTCTCATCATTAATCCGAATTCGATTACAGCAAGAACTCCGTAGAGAAGAGTGAAGGCAATCATTGTGAAAGCCACGGCTCCAGTACCCACGGTTGGGCTCACGCCATCAGCAGTCTTCATTAATCCAAAGACGACCCACGGTTGACGTGCACTTTCGGTAAAGATCCAACCAAAAGAGATTCCGATAAGTGGCAAGAAGGGAAGTGCAGCCATGGAACGGGAGAACCACTTGCCCGATGGCAAATCACGACCACGACGCATTAACCAGAGTGTGACAATGGCAAGTAAGAATGCAAGTGCGCCAAAGCCAATCATGAGACGGAAGCCCCAATATGCCAGCGGAATATTTGGTGTGTAATCTCCAGCGCCATATTGAAGTTCATAGGCTTTTTGTAGATCGTTTACACCTTCAACAACTCCATTCACATCTCCAGTTGACATGAAGGAGAGAACTGAAGGAAGACCAATCTGGAAGACTGGCTTGCTGCCATCAAGAGTTCCTACTGTGAAGAGTGAGAATGGTGCGCCACCCTTAGTGTCATACAACGCCTCTGCCGCCGCCATTTTCATAGGTTGCTGCTCAGTCATTACACGGGCGGAGTAATCGCCAGATATTCCGACGACAATAAAAGAGGCAATAATTGTGACCATACCGATTTTAAGTACAGGTTTAGCCACTTCAACATCACGCTTCTTGAGCATCATCCATGCTGCAATACCAGCGAATAACGCACCAGCACTGAGAAAAGCGGATGGAATAGTGTGCAAGAAAGCTGAATATGCAGTGTTCTGGAAGAGAACTTTAAAGATATTTGTAAGTTCTGCACGTCCAGTTTCGGCGTTCATTACATATCCAGTGGGATGTTGCATGAAAGCATTTGCAGCCAGGATGAAATATGCAGAGAGCAAAGTTCCTGTTGCGGCTAACCAAATGGAGGCTAAGTGCGCCTTCTTAGATAGTCGATCCCATCCAAAAATCCAGATACCAAGGAATGTGCTCTCTAGGAAAAATGCGAGTAGCCCTTCCATGGCCAATGGTGCGCCAAAAATATCTCCAACGAAACGGCTGTACGAGGACCAGTTCATACCAAATTGGAACTCCTGAACAATGCCGGTAACAACACCAATTGCAAAGTTGATCAGAAAGAGTTTTCCGAAGAATTTGGTTGCACGAAGATATTTCTCTTTATGTGTGCGATACCAAGCAGTTTGAAGTCCGGCAACTAAAAAACCAGATCCAATTGTGATTGGTACAAAGATAAAGTGATAAACGGTGGTGATGGCGAATTGCCAGCGTGCCAGTGAAAGCGGGTTCATATTTTCTCCTTTTCCCTAAGGTTTAGTTTCCTCCGAGAAAAGTCTGTGTTCTAACAAAAAATGCGTGGTCTTTCGCACAGGCGAAAAACCACGCGTAAAAAAAGTCTTACGAGCTAGAGAATGAGTGCTAGCCCTTGTGAAGAATTATTCTGCTAAGTGCCAAATTTCTTTCAGCTCAATGAGATTTCCTTGGCTATCAGCCAAGTTAACAATGATGTCTTCAAACCACTTTGCCCACTTGCCATTTACTTCATACTTACCAAGTTTCTCGAATGCAGTAGCTTTATTGGGAACAGCTTCGAGATATCCCACTGCGGTTAGTCCGCGACGAAAGATGGTGTAATTAGTGAAACCACATTCCTTGAGCGCTTCTACAAGTTCTGGCCAAATCTCCGCATGGCGCTTCTCGTATTCAGCTACCTTGCCATCGTAAATTTCGAAGGTAAAACAGACTCTCTCCATAAATTTATACCTCTCTATTACCCAATTTATGAGTGCTCGTAGGAGAACTCTTGACCTTTCACAAGAATATTGGATACTTATCCGCAGTCCAAGGGGCTACTGAGAATATCTTGAGGAAAGAGAAAAATATTATGGCAAAAGTCCGCGTTGGGGTCATCGGTGCTGGTAGCTGGGCAATCGCTTCACACCTTCCTAATCTTGCTAAGCACGACGAACTTGAATATGTCGGCATCTCACGCAAGGGTCCAGAAATCCTAAAAAAGATTTCTGATCGCTATGGTTTTCAAGTTGCCTCTGAAGATTATCGAGATGTACTAAATGCCGGAGTAGATATTTGTGTAATCGGTAGCCCTACCGGACTACATCATGAGCATGCTAAAGCAGCACTCGAATCTGGCGCACATGTTATGTGTGAAAAACCGGTGACTATCGATCCTGCTGATGCTTGGGATATTGACGCCACCGCAAAGCGTGTAGGCAAAGAACTAATCATCGCATTTGGTTGGAACTACTTACCAATGATGCGACAAGCCAAAGAGTTAATGGAGAAGTACGGTATTGGCAATCTTGAGCATTTAACTATTCATATGTCATCTATGACTCGTGAACTTCTCACCAATACTGGTGCTTATCCAGATGCGACTCCAGAATCTTTACCTGAGCAGAAGACATGGACCGACCCAAAGATTTCTGGTGGCGGATATGGCCAAGCACAACTCACTCACGCACTTGGTATGGGCTTATGGATCACCGGCGCCCGCGCCGAATCTGGTTTTGCTCTCATGTCTTCGCCTATGAATGCGCCGGTAGAGATGCACGACGCAATTAGCTATCGGTTCGAGGGTGGAGCTATCGGTTCGGTATCAGGCGGCTCCTCTCACGTACTAGCCCACAAGAAGTACCACGCACTTGAATTGCGAGCTATCGGCGATGATGGCCAAATCCTTCTCGACCTTGAGCGTGCAGCAGTCTGGCTGTATCACAAGGGTGAGAACATCCGATTAGAGCTTGGTGACGATGATGGTTATTACGACTGCCAAGGCCCAATCGATGCGCTGGTTGCAGCAGGTAAAGGTCAGAAGTTTACGAACTACTCACCTGGTGAGCTCGGCGCTCGCTCTGTAGAAGCGCTTGATATCGCTTATCGAAGTGCAGCTAGTGGAAAGTTGGAGCATCGCAAGTAAGCCTCTTCACTAGAAGAGATTCCTGCTTTACCCCACTTTATATTTCGCCATGAAATTTCTTCTGGCGCACGCTCGACGTATTCTTCGTGCTCGCCAGTTGCAGTGCGAACAGATACTCGTCCTGCACCAATTGGCATCTCTCCACATTCAAGGCTAATTTTTGATAAGAAGTGTGATGCGCTCTGCAAATTTGTTGGATCGCCTGACTCCCATAGCGCTGCGATTGCATAG
>CAFBME010000042.1_pt1 | contig 7668 bp, 7 predicted proteins | sample 7268471 | NCBI WGS metagenome assembly CAFBME01 (sample SAMEA6814060, study PRJEB35770) | uncultured Actinomycetes bacterium | biome: Freshwater; feature: Freshwater reservoir; material: water | place: Czech Republic | collected 2017-05-23 | depth 30m m | reverse complement strand
GTTGCAATCGCCGACCGAGATTTAGATGGCGCCAAAAAACTCATCGCCGAAATGGGCAACTCTGAACGCTTGCTAGCGATCGGCGTAGATGTCACTCTGGAAGATCAAGTCTCTGCTGCTGTACATGCAACTACCCTTGCATTCGGTGGAATCGATATCTTGGTGAACAACGCTGGACTCTCGCTCTCTAAGTCGTTAGTTGAAACAACAGTGAACGACTGGGATCTTCAACATAATGTGATGGCTCGTGGTTCATTCTTATTCTCGCGCGAAGTCGCTAAGGCCATGATTGTGCAGAAGATGGCAGGAAACATTCTTTACATCGCATCCAAAAATGCTGTATTTGCTGGCCCTAACAATGTTGCCTATGGCGCGACAAAGGCTGATCAAGCACACCAAGTGCGTTTACTTGCTGCTGAACTTGGTGAGCACGGCATCCGCGTGAATGGAATCAATCCTGATGGCGTAGTACAAGGTTCTGGCATCTTTGCGAGTGGATGGGGCGCAAACCGCGCTGCCGTCTATGGCGTTGAGGAAGAGAAGCTTGGTGCATTTTATGCGCAACGAAGTATCTTAAAACTTGAAGTTCTTCCATCTCACATTGCTGCAGCAGCATTTGCCTTTGTTGCTGGAGATTTACCGCTAACTACTGGATTGCATATCCCGGTAGATAGTGGCGTAGCGAGTGCATTCCTGCGCTAACTATGGCCTCATACGCAGCGATTGATTTAGGTGCAACCAGCGGCCGAGTGGCCGTTGGAACTATTTCGGATGGAAAAATCTCCTTCGAAATTATTCACCGATTTACTAATGACCCAATAAATGATCCAGTTGATGGGCTGCTCTGGAACTGGTCCAAACTTCAAGAAGAAGTTCTTATCGGACTCAAGATGGCAGTTAAGAAGTATGTTCTTACCTCTGTTGCTGTTGATTCCTGGGGGGTCGATTATCAACTTCTCAATAAGGATGGCTCTCTCAACAAGCGAGTCTTTTCTTATCGCAATTTGCGCCTCGAAGGTGTCATGGAAAATACCGTCAAACTCGTGGGCAAAGAGCGAATCTACAAAAGTACTGGAATTCAATTTCTTACCTTTAACACGATTTACCAATTTATTGCCGGACTTTCGATTGATGAATTTGAAGGTGCCAGCCAATTCTTAATGCTGCCTGATGCACTCAACTATTTTCTCTGCGGGAGTATGACGCAAGAGGTGACGAATGCATCCACTACCCAACTGCTAGATCCTTCAACACGAGATTGGGATTGGGATCTCATCGCAGAACTTGATCTGCCTAAAGGAATATTCCCTGCACTTCACGAGGCCGGAACTACATTGAGCAAGATAAAGGGACATGGTCAGCTCGATGGAATTCCAGTTGTCGCCGTAGGTTCGCATGACACTGCATCTGCTGTTGCCGCAGTTCCAATGACTAATCCGGAAAAATCTATTTATATCTCTAGCGGAACTTGGTCATTAGTCGGATATGAAAAACCGCAAGCAAATACATCTAATCAAGCTTTTGAAATCGATTTAACAAATGAGCTTGGTGTGCAAGGCACGGTGCGTTCACTCCGAAATGTCGCTGGCATGTGGCTACTCTCTGAATGCCAACGAGATTGGGCAGCACAAGGACTAGATATCAAGGTGGAAGATCTTGTAGCCGCGGCACAGAAGGTTGCTACCAACTCCTTTCTGATTAATCCCAACGATCACCTCTTTTTAGCTGCGGGGAACATGGTTGGTCGAATTGCTGAATATTGCATCGCTAATAACGCTCCTGTTCCAACTACTCCGCCAGAGTATGCACGTTGTATTTTTGACAGCCTGGCTGCTGCTTATGATCAAGTCATCTCTGATTTTGAAGAGGTCGAAGGTCATGCATTTGATGTGATTTACGTCGTAGGTGGCGGAAGCGCAAATGACTTCCTCAACCAATTAACAGCCGATGTCACAAGAAAGAAAGTGATAACTGGCGCGGTTGAAGCGACGCTTTTAGGAAATATTGGCATGCAGGCAATTGCTGCCGGTGAAGTTTCAGGGCTACCGCACTTGCGCGAGATGATTTCTACATCCATCACTCAGAAAATTTTTCTTCCCTCATAAGCTAAAGGGGCGTAGACTTTTAACTATGCGTTCGCTTCTCTGTGTTCCGGCCAGTCAACCAAAGATGGTTAAAAAGTCACTAACTCTTGATTCTGATCAAATTATTCTTGATCTCGAAGATGCTGTAATTCCTGCCGATAAGGCTGCTGCGCGCGCTTACCTCAGAGAATTTTTGAGCACAGTAGAGACCAATAAACACCTCTCTCTGCGCCTTAATGAACTATCAAGCCCCTTTGCTAAAGCTGATATTGAACTTCTCGATGGAGTTAAACCACATATTTTAAGTTCAGTAATCCTTCCCAAAATTAACAGCCTTGATGATGTAAAGAGCTGGGCCAACAAACTTCCCAAAGGAATGAAGCTCGAAGTTCAAATTGAAAGTGCCATGGGCCTCATTAAGGCTCCAAAAATTGCCTCTCATCCTCAAGTTATTTCGCTCGCTTTCGGACCGGCGGATTTTATGGCTTCTGCAGGCATGCCCAGCGCTAGCCCCGGAACTCCATATCCAGAGGCAGCAACCGCCCTGCAATGGCCTTTAATGCAAGTGGTAATTGCGGCGCATGCACATGACAAAATCGCTTACGACGGTCCCTATTTTCAAATTGCCGATCATGTCGGGCTCTCGCGCTCAGCTCATACTGCGCGCGCTTTAGGTGTCGATGGGAAATGGGTGATTCATCCCGATCAGATTGCATTGGTTAACCAAGCCTTCACGCCAACTGCATCTGAGATTGCGCATGCGCAAGAGATAGTTGCAGCATTTAACGCATCATCAGGGGCAGCTAATTTTGACGGCCTTATGATTGATGAGGCGTCAAAGAAAGTTGCAGAACGGTTATTAGAGAGAGTTACTCAGATTCGCAGATAGCGATGGGATCGCCAGTTTTAATCTCGTCACCATTCTTAAAGAAAATCTCAACCAGCTTTCCCGCCACAGGTGATGGAACATCAACATTTGCCTTATCAGTCTCTACTTCCATGAGTGAATCCCCAACGGCAATGACATCTCCCGCAGCCTTATTCCAAGAAACGAGATAAACCTCATCAACGGTATCGCCGACGCGAGGCATCTTAATTGTCATCTTCATGGTTATCCGACTTTCTGCGATGTGAAAATGTTAGAGAACATATCTTTTACAGTTGGCTCAGGATCTTTAGTTGCTTGCGCAATAGCTGCTTCTATTGTTGCTTCGGCAGCGGCTTTCATCTGAGCGATCTTTGCCTCATCCAAAATTCCCTTTTTAGTCAGAGCTTGCTCTGTAAGAAGAATTGGGTCGCGCTTCTGCCACATCTCTAGTTCGCCTTCTGGGCGGTAAAGAGCTTGGTCTGCGCGCGAGTGACCGGCAAAGCGATATGTCTTTGCTTCAACAAGAGTTGGTCCATCACCGCGACGTGCGCGATCAATAGCTTCTTGCATTCCGGTTCGTACGGCATAAATATCCATGCCATCGAGCTTGATGCTTGGCATTGCGTAACTATCTGCGCGAATATGTAAATCTTCAATAGGTGTAGAAAGATTAATACGAGTGTATTCGCCATACACATTGTTATTGATGACAAATATAACCGGAAGTTTCCAGATTGCAGCTAAGTTCATGGACTCGTGGAAAGCGCCGATATTTGTTGCAGCATCACCAAAGTAAGCAACCGCAACGTTCTTCTTCTTTTGAATCTGGAACGCTAGTGCGGCTCCTGCTGCCACTGGCATACCGCCGCCAATAATTGCTGATGTAGGAAGCACGCCAACAGAACTGTCACACATGTGCATAGATCCGCCAACGCCACCAGCGCAACCAGTGGACTTGCCCATGATTTCCGCCATTGCTGAATGAGGAGAAATTCCGAAAGCGAGTGCAATGCCATGGCTGCGATAAGTCGCTGCAATAACATCGTCAGGATTAAGCACGGTTGCGAGTCCTAAATTGAGTGCTTCTTCACCGACACAGAGATGGGTTGTACCGCGGATTTCACCGGCAGCGAAGAGCTCGTTAGTGCGCTTTTCGAATTGACGAATTTCAAGCATGCGCTCATAGCAAGCAAGATCGTTATCTTTTAAAACTTTACGACGTTCTAGCGAAGTGCTCATTTGCTTAGACCTTCCGTAATCCACCATGGTTGTGGGACTTCATTTGATGACACTGCCTTTGAGAGTGCGGCCGCAACGTTTGGCACAGTAGGCACATAACGAGCTTCGAGAGTGCCGTTGTAAGGAACTGGAACATCGGGAGCGGTGATTCTAAAAGGAGCGCTCTTGAGCGCTGAAAATGCAGCGCCAGTGACATAGGAGATGATTTCAGATCCCCAGCCACCAGACCACGGAGATTCTTCAACAACAACTAAGCGGCCAGTCTTTTTGACTGATGCGAGAACGGTTTCACGATCCCAAGGAACAAGGGTTGCAAGATCAATGAGTTCTGCAGATATTCCTGATTCCTTAATTGCATCACGTGCAACATTGACCATGTTACCGAGCGAGACAACTGTGATATCGGTTCCTGTTTGAAGAACGCGGGCTTTGCCGAGTTCCATCTTAAGTGAGGTATCTACTTCACCGCGCTCTGCATAGAGAATGCGTGGCTCAAGAAACATTACTGGGTTGTTATCTCGTATTGATGCACGAAGTAATGAGTAAGCAGATTGAGCATCGCAAGGTTGTACGACCTTGAGACCAGGTGTAGCAGCAACCCAGTTTTCAAGAGTCTGTGAGTGTTGGCTACCGAAACCTAAACCGGATCCACATGATGCGCGGACAACCATAGGAACGGAATACTCGCCCTTGGAGAGGTAATGCATCTTCGCGCCCTCGGTTACGAGTGCATCGAGTGCAACACCAAGAAATTCCATAAACATAATTTCAATAACTGGGCGCATGCCCATCATTGCTGCGCCAACTGCTGCGCCAGTGAAACCCATTTCAGAGATTGGTGTATCGCGGACACGAATCGGACCATACGTGTCGAGCAGACCTTCAGAGGTCTTGAATGGACCTTCGGCGGCGGCTACATCTTCTCCGAAGAAAATGACTGATTCGTCAGCTGCCATCTCGTCGGTGAGTGCGGCAACTATCGCCTGCCTAAATCTCATTGCGCTCACGAGCTCTCGATTCTCTCTTGTTGGCTGTTGGCCAAAACGTGCCTAAAACCACTACTGGAAACGATTGCTAGATTACTTTAGGGGTATCGGTTAGTCAACAAATAGCAGATAATCAACCATGGCAATTAAGCCCCTTGAAGGGTTAAAAGTATTGGATGCCACATCCAATATCGCTGGCCCCTATGGTGGGTCAATCCTGGCCGATTTAGGGGCTGAAGTAATCAAGATTGAAGTCCCATCCGGTGATCCATCGCGTTCAATGGCCCCAATTGATGGTGATAAATCCGCATACTTTAACGTTGTTAATCGAAATAAATTAGTAGCCGAGATAAACCTAAAAAGTGAATCTGGCATGGCCGAACTTCATTCACTTCTTGCCACTGCCGATGTGTTCTTAACTAATTTTCTCCCTGATCGACTAAAGGCACTGAACTTAACGCCTGTTGATTTAATGAGTAAACATCCGCAATTAATCTTTGGAAATCTCACTTCATATGGTGCAACCGGAGCTGACGCGTCAATGCCTGGATATGACGCAACCGTTCAAGCCCGCACTGGCATTATGCATGTGACTGGTGAACCTAATGGACAACCTGTTCGTGCAGGAGTCTCGGTCCTAGATATCGGTGCCGGCACTTGGCTTGCATTGGGAATTCTGGCTGCGGTTATCGAGCGAGGTAAAACTGGCAAAGGCTCGCTTGTCGAAACATCTCTTTATGAAACCGGAATTTCCTGGGTCAGCTATCACTTGGCCGCATATCAAATCTCGGGTCAACCATCTGTTCGTTCTGGAGCGGGACATCCAACTTTTGCTCCATATGGAATCTTTAAGACTTCTGATGGAAATATCTGCATCGGCGTAGGTAGTGACGGTGTCTTCGCTAAATTGTGTACTCAAATCAACCGAGCAGAATTAATTACCGACCCTCTTTATGCTACAAATGTAAATCGAGTAGCTAATCGAGATTCGCTCCACACAGAAATCGAGTCTGCGCTAGCAGGCGATTCAGCGAAGTACTGGGCACAGAACCTTGGCGCACATGGGGTACCTGCTGATCTTGTTGTTCCACCTGAAGCTCTTTTTAATGATGAGCAGGCAAAAGAGGTGGGAATGCTGCTACCTAATCCAGATCAAGAATCTGCGGTGAAATGGATTCCAGGTTTACCGATAAAAATAAATGGAGTGCGCCCCGAGATTTATCGAAGCGCACCCCATAAGAGCAATTAATTATTTCTGACGATACTTATTAACCACATCCTCGTTGATTTCAATGCCTAGCCCTGGCTTGCCTAATGGTGGATATACCCAGCCATCTTTATGAGTCAAAGGCGTTGTAACCAGGTCATTTTGCATGGGATTTGGCAGTGGCTTGAATTCAAAGAGTTTGAATGCCAAGCTACTAAAGCTAACCGCAATGCTGGCAGCAGAAACAATTGCAGATGACCAGGCATGTGCATTTGCTTGTCGTTTTGCTGATTCCACTCGCGAAACAATTTTGGTAAATCCGGTGACACCTTCTACGCGACCAGGATCGATGCCAAATACATCGCATGTACCAGTGGCAAGAATTGCTTCATAGCCGGCGATATTCCATTCGCGCTCTCCATATGCAATGAGAGTTTTAGTCTTATCGCGAAGTGTTCGGTAACCCTCAGGATCCCAAGCGCCAAGTGGTTCTTCAATCCAATCAATGTTGTATTCATCAAATGCTTGAACGCGCTTTACAGCGGTCGCAACATCCCACTTAATTGCATAGCCAAGATCAATCATCAATTTCTTATCGGGGCCGATGGCTTCGCGCATCTGTTTTACATATTCAACGTCGCGATCGTGTTCGTATCCAAGATTGGCGTTACCGCGCTTGCCAAAACCAACTTTCATTCCTTGAACGCCTGTAGCCATCCATCCTTTAGCTTGTTCAGCCATTGCTGGAATAGATGAATCGTGAGCATGGCCAGATGCAATTGCTGGGAGTTTTTCGTGAACCGGTCCACCAAGTAATTCGAGCAAACTTGTATTTAGGGCTTTACCCTTGAGATCCCAAAGTGCGATATCAATTGCAGAAAGTGCATACGCTGCTAAGCCGCCGCGATAGCCATACCACCAATATCGTTCACGAATTGAATTCCAGATTGCATGGTTATCGATTGGAGACTTCCCAATCACAAACTCTGCGAGTCCATCAATGAGTGCTGCGACTGCAAAATTTGCCTCTTTGAATTGGGTGATGGATTCTCCCCAGCCGACTAGGCCGTCGTCAGTCGTAATCTTGACTAGGCACAGATAGCGCTCGGCATTAAAGTCATTTGGCTCGGGATAGGCGACGGGAATCGGTTCAACTTTTACAATTTTCACTAAAAAAGCGCTCCTTAGCTCTATTCCTGACTCACGATTGGTACTAACTTACTCCTAGGCAAAGATTTATTAAAGAGAACCGGAGACAAAAATGTCTAACCTCATCCCAATAAT
>CAFBME010000038.1_pt1 | contig 7913 bp, 8 predicted proteins | sample 7268471 | NCBI WGS metagenome assembly CAFBME01 (sample SAMEA6814060, study PRJEB35770) | uncultured Actinomycetes bacterium | biome: Freshwater; feature: Freshwater reservoir; material: water | place: Czech Republic | collected 2017-05-23 | depth 30m m | reverse complement strand
CTCTCATGGCTATGAACAGCGAGTGCCAAATGTCCGCCCGCAGAGTGACCAATAACGATGCACTCCCCAATCGCATCTAGCGCTGACTTAATATCCTCAATAGTTGCATCTGGTTTGCCTGGGATACGCCGATACTCAACTAGATGTGTACGCCATCCTGCATCTGCAAGTGCTTGCGCAAATGGTCGCAAATGCGCACGGTCGTATTCTGGGCGCCAATAGCCACCATGAATAAGTGCGATATCGCCAATAGCTGGCATAGATGGCGCGTACTGCTCTATTACTTGGTCAGCATCTGCGCCAAAAGAAGTTGTTGAATCTCCGGAGTGAACTTCTAACTCAAAGACTGAACGATCTTCTTCTGTCATCCCTGATTCTTCAAACGGAATCGCTGGAGCTTTCCTGTAGTTGTTTTCGGCAAAGATTCCACGAAATTAATGCGTCGAGGATATTTGAAAGGAGCAATCTTTGCCTTTACCCAGTCCTGCATATCCTTAACGAGTGCCTCATCCCCAGTAACACCGGAATTGAGCACGACATAAGCAACTACAAGAATTCCACGTTCTGGATCTTCTTCTCCTACTACAGCTACTTCAGATACAGCAGTATGTGTGAGAAGAGCATTTTCTACCTCTGGGGCAGCGATGTTATAGCCGCTAGAAATAATCATGTCATCAGCACGAGATTGATATTTAAAGTAGCCCTTTTCATCTTGCAGATAGAGATCGCCGGTCACATTCCAGCCGTTAACGGCATAAATTTTTTGGCGTTCATCATGAAGATAGCGAACGCCGGTCGGTCCTCTAACGGCAAGAAATCCGATTTCTCCAGCCGGCACCTGCTTAAAATCATTATCTACAACCATCGCTTCATATCCAGGGACCGCCTTACCTGTCATACCTGGAACGATCTCTTCATCAGAAGCCGAGATGAAGATGTGAAGCATTTCGGTGGAGCCAATTCCATCAATCAATTTGATTCCTGTTGCATCATGCCAAGCGCGCCAGGTGGATTCAGGTAAATGCTCACCAGCAGATACGCACCGACGAAGTGATGCTGCAAGCTCTGGTTTATTTACTTTAAGCATTGCGCGATAAGCAGTTGGTGCCGTGAAGAGAACCGTTACTTTATGCTCTGCAATCTTCTCTAGCAGAACTGGTGGTGTTGCACCTTCGAGTAGAAGTGTGGACGCCCCAATGCGAAAAGGAAAAACAACACTGCCACCTAGTCCAAAGGTAAATGCGATTGGGGGAGTGCCAGCGAAGAGATCATCAGAGTTGGCCTTTAGAGTTTCTTTTGCGAAAGTATCTTGTATAGCCAAAATATCGCGATGAAAATGCATGGTGGCCTTAGGTACTCCAGTCGAACCGGAAGTGAAAGCTAAGATGGCGACATCATCACTTGCGGTGTCACAAGGTGTGTGATGTTTGGGTTCTTTATCTGCTAAAGCAAAGAGGTCGTTCTCGCCACCATAAATGAAAGTCTTGCCTTTAAATTCTGTGAGCGCGTGCCATTCATCGGTATAGCGATGATCAATAAGAGCAAATTGAACATCAGCAACTTTAACTATTTTCTCGAGTTCGCTAGCTCGCTGAAGAGCAATAGTTGTTACCGCCACCGCGCCAATGCGTAAAACGGCAAGCCAGAGAACTACGGTGGATGCATTATTAGGCCCACGTAAAAGTACTCGATTACCAGGCTGAACACCTTGGGCGGTAAGGAAATTACTGACTTGGCAGGTTCGATCTAGAATCTCTTGGTAAGTAAATTCCCCTTCAGCTGCAATTACCGCTCTACGATCACCACCATAGTTAGTAATTGTCTGATCTAAGAGTTCCACTGAAGCATTGATTCGCTCTGGATAGTGAGAATCAATAAATTCTTGATTGAGCCATGGCCACTGTTCTGTTGGAGGTAAATTCTCGCGGCAGTATGTATCTATATGAGCACTCTTAAACATAATTAATTAGAGACTCTCTCGATGATTGTTTAATGCCTTCATCAAATCTTCCACGCCGGTTGACCTCTCCATCGCGCCAAGCAGGATTACAGGTGACCATTGTGGATTATGAGGCGAGAGGTGTAAAGACTTTTCGAGCTCTCGCGCAGTTTCCTTGGCACCATCGCGATCGGACTTATTCACAAGAAAGATATGGCCAATCTCCAATATTCCAGCCTTTGACGCCTGGATTCCGTCACCCATTCCAGGGGCAAGAACTATGAGCACGGTCTGCACATAACGCATCACTTCTACTTCGCTCTGCCCAACCCCTACAGTTTCGACGATTACGAAATCAAAACCAGCTAATTGCGCTAATTTGATTGCGGAATTCGTCGATGCCGATAAGCCACCGAGATGCCCTCGGGTAGCGAGCGAACGAATGAAGACTCCGGAATCTAGAAAATGATTAGTTAAACGGATGCGATCGCCTAAAAGTGCACCACCTGAAATCGGAGAAGAGGGATCAACGGCAATAACGGCAACAGTCTTATTCTGAGATCGCAGATAAGTAATGAGTGCATTGACCGTTGTTGATTTACCAACGCCAGGCGAACCTGTAATTCCAATGACATGGGATTGTGAAGCGCTCTCCTGAATTAGTGAGAGCGGATATTTTGTGGAGTCTTCAAAGAGAGTAATAGCTTTAGCGAGTGCGGTGCGGTCACCAGCCGCAACCGATGCCAGCAGCGCCTTCTCGGAGGCCGTGATATCGCTCTCGTTACTCACAGAACGGAGGATACGGGATTTTGACGGTCGTTAAAGGGTTGATGTGAGCCTGCTCAATTGCTAAATTGAAGGCATGAGCCCAGCCCGCGTAGTTATTGCAAAGCCAGGATTAGATGGCCATGATCGCGGGGCGAAGATTATTGCCCGAGTTCTCCGCGATGCTGGATATGAGGTTATTTACACCGGTCTTCACCAAACGCCAGAGCAAATTGTCGCAACTGCAATCCAGGAAGATGTGCAGGCGATCGGCCTCTCTGTTCTCTCCGGGGCGCACATGACTCTCTTTGTTCGCGTCCTTGATTTGCTAAAAGAACAAGGCGCTTCAAATATCGTTCTGTTCGGCGGCGGAATTATTCCGGAAGAAGACCGCAAGAAATTACTAGAGCTAGGCGTTGGAGAACTCTTTACGCCGGGCGCTCCCACGCAAGAAATTGTGGACTGGCTATCTGCCGCCCTCAAAGTAACTATCTAAGTTAGAGGAGTCATTCAAATGGCATACGGTCCAGATCAGATACTTGAAGGTTTAGGTAAGAGCGATTACGAACGCTATATCCGTACCCCAGAACTTCTTTCACTACAAAAGAGCCCAGATGAATGGCTTCACCGCGATGAACTCTTATTTGCAATCACCCACCAAACCGCTGAACTTTGGTTAAAGCTCGCAGTATCTGAGGCATACCAAATCGCAAATTATTTGGCCGAAGACGATATTCGGATGGCTCTCCGATTGGTCCCTCGTATTCTTATGTGTGTTGACTATGCAGATAAAGGCATGGCGATGTTAGATCAAATGACTCCATGGGATTACCAACAAGTTCGTCGCGCACTCGGTCATGGCTCAGGCTTTGACTCACCAGGATTTAACGCTATTCGCAAAGCAATCCCAACTCTTGGTAAGGAATTTCATCGTCTCCTTGAAAAAGAAGGTGTGCCTTTATTAACTATCTTTCTTGAGCATGAGAAGTACGACGAGTTGTTCTCGCTGGCACAAGCACTTCTTGAGATTGATCAAGCGATGTTCATGTGGCGCCAACGCCACTTCAAGATTGTCGAACGTAGCATCGGTACCAAGGTTTCAGGTACTCAAGGAACGCCAGTTGAAGTTCTGAGCAAGCTCAACTCCTTCAACTTCTTCCCTGAACTCTGGGATATCCGCACCACAATCACCAACCACGCGATTGCTGAAGAGGGCGAAAACTAAGCTTTTCATGCGGTAAATCTTGCAAGCGCTTTGCAATTTCTCGCTTTTGCCTGTTTTTGCTATGGTTCACGCAGGTCATGAGCATCAGCGCTAAGCCTCAGCTAGCTGATCAGCAACCCTCCTCCGCGGTGGGGTGCTCTGAGTGAAGACCCGGTCGGGAGCAAATTGCACCGGCAAGCGCTGGTCCCTCAAGGATCATGAAAGGCAAAATCCCTATGAAAAAATCAATTAAATTCGCACCTGTAGCAGCGTTCGCGTTTCTACTTTCTACACTCACATTCGCTGCACCAGCAAACGCTGCAGCTGCATGTACTCCAGCGACACTCAAGACCGTCACCGCAAAGACACTTACTATCGCAACTGGCGAGCCTGCATATTCACCTTGGGTTCTCGATGACAAGCCAGAATCTGGCAAGGGATTCGAAGCAGCTGTTGCATACGCAGTAGCGAAGAAGCTTGGTTACACCAACGCTCAGGTCAAGTGGGTACGTACCTCTTTTGATTCAGCAATTGCTCCAGGACCAAAGACTTTTGACTTCAATATTCAGCAATATTCAATTACTGCTGATCGCGCAAAGGTCGTTGACTTCTCTTCCTCTTACTACAAGTCAAACCAAGCAATCGTTACCTTTAAGGGCAGCAAGCTTGATGGCGTAAAGAGCATCGCAGATGTTAAGTCCAAGAAGGCCACTATCGGTGCCGCAGTTTCTTCTACTTCACTTGATGCAGTTGAAAAGGTGCTTGGCGTTAAGCCACAGGTTTTCAACGACAATGCAGCAGCAGTGACCGCTCTCAAGAACAAGCAGATTGATGGTCTCGTTGTAGATCTTCCAACAGCTTTCTACTTGTCAGCAGTAGAAGTTCCTAATGGTGTAATCGCTGGTCAGTTCGCAAATGTTGATAAGGCAGATAAGGGAGCAGGACTTCTGCTCGCGAAGAACAGCCCAATCACTTCATGCGTGACTAAAGCGCTTGATGCAGTTCGCTCGAGCGGCGAACTCGCCAAGATCACTACAAAGTGGTTGACCGCTTCAGCTGGTGCACCACTCCTTAAGTAATCCAATACTCTAAGGCTTATGTCTCAAGAGGTAGGGCGCAGCACCGGGGGTAACTCCGGCGCTGCGCCTTACTCATTTGGTGGCGAGTGGACGCCTAGTCCGATAGAACTCGGACGTCGCGCCTCTCGAAAAGCTAAAGGACGTCGTAACGGTCTCATCGCAGCACTCTCAAGTCTGTTCGTTCTCGGAACTCTCGCAATCGTTGTTGTGACTTCACCTGGTTGGAAAGTCTTATCCGCAACGTTCTTTGACTGGGGTTATGGTTTTGAAGTCCTTCCTAAGATTCTGACGGGCTTCTTTCAATCGAACGTCATTCTTACTTTAATAGCGGCTACATCTGTTGGCGCACTGGGATTAACCATCGCGCTTGTTCGCACTTCTCGATCACCTGCTTTAACACCATTTCGACTTCTGGCCACTGCGTACGTCGACGCCTTTCGCGGAATCCCAATGCTCTTGATTATTTTGCTCGTGGGTTTTGGTATTCCGGCACTTCAAATCCGAGGTCTTACTAATGATGTCTTTATTCTTGGCATCATCGCCGTCATCATTACCTATAGCGCCTATGTAGCTGAAGTTATTCGTTCTGGAATTCTTACTGTGCATCCCAGCCAACGCGCCGCCGCCAGATCTCTTGGGCTCTCTAACCTTCAAACCCTTCGATATGTAGTACTTCCACAAGCGCTTCGCCGAGTGACTCCACCGCTTCTTAATGACCTCGTCGCACTCATTAAGGACACTGGTCTGGTCTCCATCTTGGGTGTCACTGATGCAATTCGCGCCGCTCAGATTGAAACGAGCCGGACTTTTAACTACACGCCTTATGTCATGGCGGCAATCGTCTTCTTGCTCGTCACAATTCCACTCACTCGCTATACCGATCGCACGCTTCGCAAATCTATTGAGCGACAGAACGCGCAGGGCTTAGCATGAGTACTCCAGTCCTTGAATTAGTAGAAGTTCGTAAAGCTTTCGGCACAGAAGTAGTCCTTGAAGATATCTCGATTACCGTGCCAGAACACACCGCAACAGTTCTTATCGGAGCTTCTGGATCAGGTAAATCAACCATGCTTCGCTGCATTAATTTGTTAGAGCTCATTGATGACGGCGTTATCAAGTTAGATGGCATTGATATCACCGATGTATCAACTGATCCGGATGCGATTCGCCGCAAATTGGGAATGGTTTTCCAGTCCTTCAATCTCTTCCCTCATATGAAAGTACTCGATAACATTATTTTGGCACCAATGCGCGTGCACGGACTTGGCAAAGAAGAGGCGACCGAGAAAGCTCTTGAACTTCTCACCCGGTTTGGACTTCGCGAAAAAGCTGACCAATATCCGGATCGACTCAGTGGCGGGCAACAACAACGCGTCGCCATCATTCGCTCGCTCGCAGTTGAGCCTCGACTTCTTCTCCTCGATGAGGTTACCTCAGCGCTCGATCCCGTTTTGGTAAATGAAGTTTTGAGCACGGTTCGAGACCTGAAAGATCATGGAATGACCATGGTTTTGGCTACTCACGAAATGGGCTTTGCAAAACAGGTCGCTGATGAAGTCTGCTTCTTAGAGCGCGGACGAATCATTGAATGGGGAAGCCCATCAGAAATGCTGGAAAAGCCTAAAGATCCACGGACACAAGATTTCTTAAAGCGGGTTCATGAGGCCGGTCGCCTCTAGTGGCTCAGAACTTCGAAATCATTCCGGGTGACCCAGCATCATCAGTAATTCTCCACGTGCCACATGCCGCTCGCTTTATTCCAGTCGACGTGCGTTCTGAAATATTGCTGGATGATGCTCAGCTCTTGACTGAACTTAATTCCATGACAGATAGTCGGACAGATGAGATTGCGTTAGCGGCAACTGAGAAATCAGCAGTTAAGCCCTGGCTTTTCATCAACCGATTTTCTCGACTGGTGATTGATCCAGAGCGTTTTCCGGATGACCGCGAAATCATGAATAAAGTTGGAATGGGCGCGGTCTATCGAAAGACGTCACAAGGCAGAGATTTACGGAGCACTCATTTCACAGGTGAAAAAGCTCTGCTGGACAATTATTTTTATCCATACGCACTGGCGCTAGAAGAATTGGTTGCTTCTCGACTCGAAGCGATTGGCTCAACGACAATCATTGACGTGCATTCATACCGACCTGAACAACATGAGAATGCAGTTAATCATGGACAGAAAAGACCAGCAATCTGCATCGGTACAGATGAGTTTCATACGCCAAAGAGTCTTATTGATGCAGCAATTCAAAGCTTTCAAAGTGTTGGCGATATCTACGAGAATCAACCATACGCAGGAACTTATGTGCCACTAAAGTTTTACGGTCTTGATACTCGTGTTAACTCCGTCATGATGGAAGTTCGCGCAGATACATTTATAAATGATGCGTATGATTTTCATACAGGTGCGGATCTCGTGATTGACGGGCTAGGCGCTCTCATTAAAAAAATTGAGCAGGCCACCTGATTTTCTAGCGCTCAAAGTAGGGGTATCCCCGCGTTTAATTCCTCTTTTTCACCTAAATGTTACAAACCAGGGCTTCCCAAAAAAGCATTTTTGTGCCTGTAATGTCCGAATTTAGGATTGACCCATGGGTGAACTCTGGGGTGAAGCCGCGTCGCTGATGAGCCCTGCCCTGCGTAAAATTTCATGGCGTTCACGCTCAGCTGCGCTCATTTCTTATTTGAAAAAACTTCTCCTTATTACTAAGTGCGCATCCGAAACTTTTACGCTCACATCACGCTCACGCGGAGCTCGCGTATGAGTAACTTTTGGATCTTCAATATCAAGTCCGAGTATGCAGAGCGTGTCGTCCGAACGCTCGTCACGGTATTTATTCTTGGCCTTCTCCAAAATGCATTTGCAGCTCCTGCGTCGTATGCAGTTACCGCGCCCCCTGTCATATCGATAACCGGTGAT
>CAFBME010000037.1_pt1 | contig 7987 bp, 6 predicted proteins | sample 7268471 | NCBI WGS metagenome assembly CAFBME01 (sample SAMEA6814060, study PRJEB35770) | uncultured Actinomycetes bacterium | biome: Freshwater; feature: Freshwater reservoir; material: water | place: Czech Republic | collected 2017-05-23 | depth 30m m | reverse complement strand
GTCGACGATTGGCGTCCTTATTTTGAGCACATCATTGAAATTTTTACACCCTCTCGCATTATGACCGGAAGTGATTGGCCCTTCTCGGCGTTAGCCAATGGCTACTCCACTGTATGGCGCGCGCAGCAAGAGTTGATCGCCACCCTCTCTATTGCTGACCAAGAGAAGATTGCCCGCACCACCGCTATCAATTTTTATTCACTCGAAATCTAAGGAGAGAAGATGCAGCGAATCGGAAGTGTTATCGGATTAAAGCCCGAGGACCGAGAAGAATATGAACGCATTCACGCCGATGTCTGGCCCACTGTTTTAAAGCAGATCGCTGCAAGCAATATTCGCAATTACTCTATTTATCGCTACGGTGATCTGCTCTTCTCTTACTTCGAATATGTAGGTAGCGATTATGCGGCCGATATGGCCAAGATGGCGCAAGATGCCGAAACACAACGCTGGTGGGCTATCTGCGAACCGATGCAGTCACCCGTCGCTGAGCGTGCGGATGGTGAGTGGTGGGCGACACTGCCTGAGCTCTTTCACGTTGATTAATCCCCTACTACCCTGAGGCAACCATGACAAAAATAATTGGCTTTGAGAGTTACGACGTCCGCTTTCCTACATCAAAGATGTTAGATGGCAGCGATGCCATGAACCAGGATCCCGATTATTCCGGCGCTTACCTGCGACTCATCACTGATGAGAAAACACATGGTGACTCACTTGTCTTCACTATTGGTCGCGGCAATGAATTGCAGATGCAGGCCATTCGAATGCTGGCCGAAAGATATGTCGGTACCTCCGTCGAAGATGCTCGCGCCAATATCGGTGAAATCGCTCGCGAACTTTCCTCTGATTCACAACTCCGTTGGCTCGGACCAGATACCGGCGTTCTCCACATGGGTGCTGGTGCGGTTCTCAACGCGTTCTGGGATCTCTTTGCTAAACAGTCAGGTGTGCCACTCTGGAAGCTGCTCTCTGATTTAACTCCCGAGCAGACTGTAGGCGCGATTGATTTCCGATACATCTCTGATGCGCTTTCTAAGAAAGAAGCGCTCGAGATTCTCAAAAGAGCTGAAGCCAGCAAAGCAAAGAACGAAGAGTTGCTGCGCGCCAAAGGTGTTGCCGCTTACACCACCACGCCAGGCTGGCTCGGTTACACCGATGAGAAGATGTTGGACCTGACCCGCCAAGCAGTCAAAGATGGATTTACTCTTATTAAATATAAGTGCGGAAAATCTGTTGAAGATGACAAACGTCGTTTAACTAAAATTCGCCAAGAGCTCGGCCCTGATTTCCGGATCGCCGTAGATGCCAATCAAGTCTGGGATGTCGATGATGCAATTAATTGGATCAACCAACTCAAAGAATTCAATCTGACCTGGGTCGAAGAACCTACCCATCCAGATGACGTTGTTGGGCATGCCAAGATTGCAAAGTCCATTGCCCCCACACCAGTTGCTACCGGTGAGATGGCGGGATCGCGTATTATCTTCAAGCAACTTCTGCAGTTAAATGCAATATCGGTCATGCAGATTGATGCCACTCGCGTTGCAGGTGTGAACGAGAACCTAGCCAACGTACTCATGGCAGCAAAGTTTGGTATCCCGGTCTGCCCTCACGCAGGTGGTGTGGGTCTCTGCGAGATGGTTCAACACATTGCCATGTGGGATGCGGTTGCTGTTGCTGGTCCGCACGATAAGCGAGTCGTCGAATCTGTTACCCATCTACACGATCACTTCTTAGATCCCATCAATGTGGTAAATGCTAGATATCTTGCTCCCACACTCCCCGGCGCAGGTGCAGAGATGTATCAGAAGAGCATCGATACATACTCTTATCCTGACGGCACCTACTGGAAAGAAGCAGGAAACTAATGAGCACTGAATTCACTGGCTTAACCGCGGTCGTTACTGGTGCAGGTTCTGGCATTGGTCTTGAAGTTGCTAAGTCACTTCACGCCCAAGGTGCGAAGGTATTTGGCCTAGACCTCAACGAAGGTGAAATGTCTTCGGTAGCGACTTTCGTTCAGTGCGATGTCGGATCCACCGAAAGCGTGCAAGCAGCATTTGCAACCATCTCATCAAGTACCAAGGTGCTCGATATTCTCGTAAACAACGCTGGCGTTGGTGCCGCTGGCACCGTAGAACAAGCAACCGATGAAGAGTGGTCACGCCTCATGAACATCAACGTCGCCGGCATCTCTCGGGTATCAGCTGCAGCCCTGCCTCTGCTCCGTAAATCCAATAGTGCCAGCATCGTCAATACTTGTTCAATCGCCGCAACCGTTGGTTTACCTAACCGCGCTGTCTATAGTGCAAGCAAAGGCGCCGTTCTCTCACTCACCTATGCGATGGCCGCAGATCATGTAAAAGAAAATATCCGCGTCAACTGTGTTAACCCTGGCACCGCTGATACGCCGTGGGTGCAGCGACTTCTCGCAAATGCATCAGATCCGGCCGCAGAACGTTCTTATCTCGAACAACGCCAACCTATGGGCCGTCTGGTTTCACCGCAGGAAGTTGCCAGTGCAATCTGTTATCTCGCCAGTCCTAAGCAATCATCAACAACGGGAACAGCACTTGCAGTCGATGGCGGCATGAATACTTTGAGGTTGCCTAAGTAACTAAGCTCCACGCACTCCCGTTCGGCGCGCAACTCCAATAGATAAATCTGCGGAATTTACTGGCGTGTAATAAGTGTTTGTTGGTTTTAGAGTCGCTCTTATTGCAACACTGCCCTGTACTGCAGGCTTCCATTTACACGTAATCGAGAGCGATTGAGTCAAGAGTGATGCGCATCCAGGTATTCGTTTGGTTCCCACAATAAAAGTCACACGTCCATCTTGGCTGACTGTTGCAGTAATGATTACGGATGTTGATTTATATGCAACTCTCACGCCACCTGGTAATGAGATCACAATTGTTGCCGGTCCGATATCTTGTAACATGATTTGACTTGAATCCGAAGATTCTGGTCCAGTGCCAGCTATGTTCTTTGCTGCAACTCTAAAGAGGTAATTTACGCCATTAGTAAGTCCAGTAATTGTTGCAGTGTCGGCGGCAGTGACACTATCGATGTAAGTCGTCCACGATCCACCCGCATTACTGGAATATCGAATGACGTAATCAGTAATTGCGCTACCGCCATTAAAGGAAGGTGCTTGCCAAGCCAAACTAACCACAGTGGTCGTTGTATTGCCCCAAACAAATGTAGGCGCATCAGGAGTTGTTCGAGGAATCGCTGCACTAGAAACCGTAGGCGTTCCGTACCCGCCATCGCTGACTCCCCTGACTCGGAAGAGATAAGAACTGCCGTTTGATAACCCTGTGACAGCAATTGTTGTATCAGTCGTAGCATTGTGACCAAAAGCAATATAGGTAACGCCTGCATCTATGGAAGATTCAACATAATACGTCTGGATGGGCGACGTCTCGACAACTGAATTCCAGGTCAAGATAACTTGTGCATTTCCGGCAGTTGCAACGAGTGAAGTAGGAGCTCGAGGCGCAGGCCCAGGAATAAAGGCGCGCGAGGTTACCGAATCTCCATTGCCCCAAGCAGATACGGGAGTAATTCTGTAGTAGTAGCTTGCGCCTTGAGTTAAGCCGGCGAAGGTTACATTTGTTGAAGTTGAGGCTGAATGTTTATAGGTGTTCCATGTTGATAAATTCGTGGAGGTTTCAATCACGTAATCTGTTATTGCGCCATCCCCAGCCGATGTCGGAACTGACCAACTCACGAAAAAACTAGTAGTGCTAAGCGGAGAGACGGCAACGGCTCTCGGAGCAGTAGGAAATGCGATGGTCTGCTCATACAGCTCGCCGTACTGAACATCAGCCATAAGAAGAGTTCCATCTCGTGACACCCGAAGACCCAAACTTCCGGCCACCAGATTTTGACCATTGAGATCGGAATTAAATGTGGACTCAATCCAAGTTGTACCTGAGTCATTAGACAAATAAATAAAGTTGTTGAGCCCGGACAACATAACCACGCGACCAGTTCCAGAAGTTGAAATATTGTCGGCTAAGACTGCGCCTGAGTTCGGTGTTTGAATCTGGGTCCATGTAGTGCCGGTGTCATAACTTCTGTATATGTTGCTTGCTCCAGTTGCAAAGATAGTTGTTCCCGATGTGCTTACTGACAAGTCATGCAATCCAGCCGGAACATGTGGTGGAGATTTAGCGGTCCAGGTGCTGCCATTTGTTGAGCGGAATAACCCAGGAGTAGCACACGAGCTGCACTGTGCCCACCAAATTTTGCCATCTGCCGAAACCGCTCCATCGTTCCAATTCATCAGCCCTGAATATTGAGTCACCTGCGTCCAAGATGTGCCAGAGTTTGTTGAATAAAAGAGCATGGAAGCCAAGGTTGCCGTCACTTCAGTCCATGCCAACATCTTCGTGCCATCATCGGACATCCGAATTCCAAGCCACGCCTTACTTACAGACTTATTTGTCCAAGTAGCGCCATAGTCTGCGCTCGTATATAAATCGCCTGGCACTGCATAACTATTTGCATCAGCAGTTGGTTCTGCGCCAATTGCCATTTTGCTGCCATCGCCAGAGACCGCAACCTTTGCATAGTAAGAGACGGCTGGATCGCCAGACATTACCTGGGTCCATGAACTTCCAAAATTTGAAGATAGGTAAACACCATCTCCATCTACAGCAAGGAGTTGATACTTTCCGCTGCTGGACATTGCAAAGTCGGTCATCGTATTAGAGTGAAATTTGCTGACGAAGTTATTAATTGAGGCGTGGGCTTGAGGTATCGGTAGCACGACAACAAAAAGAGGCGCAATGAGAGCAAGCAGTAAGGTCCGAATCCAGCGATGACGACTTGGCTTATAACTCACGATTCAACAGTAGACCAGGTAGCGTCACTCGATTTACAAGATATGAAAAAAAGAGTGCTGCCACTCAAAGACTTGAAGTCTAGAAATTTCAGGACGAAACAAAAGAGCTAAAGAAGCATCACTTATTCAATACTGATACCGCAATTGTGCACAGGATCAGTAAGTAAAGAGCAATTGCACCCAATCTATATAGGTATCGCCCTTTCTGTGTCTCATAAAAGAAAGGTTGAGCAGTTATATGTGATTCGCTTAAAGCCTCCATCGCGCTAAAGAAGAGAACGGGCGTTAGACCTAGGATCAAGTAGAGCAGATTGAGCGAGCGATTGCTCGTTGATGAAGCAAAAAAAGTGAGAGCAAGACCGATTGATGAAATGATGGCCAACCTTGGCGCACCGATCACATTAAGCCTTGTGAATCTCTCACTGGGTTTAGCTCCGAGCGCTTTAAGAAGACCGGGCAAGATTACTAATCCAATCAACACAAGAGTTGCAGTTGAGATGTAGCCGAAGAATAGACCTGCGAATAACCAAGCCCAAGCGCCTTTTCGAAAATATTGCGTGACCTGAAACCACTTCCCCATTGGGACGGTCTCTGCCACAATTTCGTTGATCCGATCGGTGAAATGTTTAGCCACAAATGCTTCGAGAAAATACCGCAAAGCAATTATCACACCAGTTACCAAAGCTATTTGAAGTGCATAATCTTCAATCTCTGCACTCTCGAGGCGTACAGCAAGTGCATCGACCACTTTCCACACTATCCACGCTGTGAGCAGTGGGCTCAGTGCATAATCCACCATCCGTTCCCAACGACCCTTGCGCTTTGTGTGCACGCCATCGAAACGTCGAAGCGCTCCAGCAAACAGCGCCGGACCGGTAGCGAGCGTGAAAATAACAATTAATGAAACGTATAGTTCTCGCGTTTGCACCGTATTGTCTGAAAAAATCACTAGCGTTGAGAAAGTAGCCGCAGACATTGCCCCGGCAAGGGAATCAATACATCCCAAAACAATCATAAGTGTTAAGCCCAGAGCCGTAGGTAAATGATTATCAACCACAAAACTCTTAAAACCCAGAATGATTCCTAACGGATAAAGTAGGAAGGAAAAAGAGCCGATGGATGCACGAAGATAATCAGCATCTCCAAGAATCGTCGCGGTAGGTGTAGAGAACTGACCCACGCGCCGAATTAGTCGCGGGACTTTCTGAGTGAAGAAGCTCCATCTATCAAGGGTAAATAGGGAACGTAATAATTTCGTTGGTCTTGAGGCAAGCGAGAACTTGCGCTCTTTGCGACCTAGTAGCTCAACCTTCTCTACTTGAGGAGCGTTCTGTGCCGGTACGGGCAATCCTGATTGAAGCATCGCCGTTGCAGAGAGACTTACGCCGAGATAAGCGCCGATGGCTAGACCTAATGAAGTGACTTTAGTTATGGAGAAATCCGCAATACTCGGATCCTTTATCTCTGCGGGGGCAACAGGGATATTTTCGTCGGTTTCGTCCACAATAACCGGTTGCACATATGTGGCCGCAGTGATGCTATCTGCGTAGTTTTGACTCCACCAAATAGTTCCACCTAAAACGTTATCGGTACGGCACGTAGTGTCTCCAAAATCTTGTACGAAAGGTTCGTTATCTGCCGTTATTCGAGTCGGGCATACCGATGGTCCAGTACGACCAAAAGAAATGGCTGGAGTTGGTGGATATTGCGAAGACAATTTGATGTTGGAATCAACTGACCAGACGAATTTTGAGGAATCGTTCTTTGATGGAAAACAAGTTGCGTTAACTACTGCGTTATTGTCAAGGTCAAGAACGTTTGTCGCCGACAAGTATTGATCCAAGCATTGTGTTCCAATCGCATTCGCAATCGCAGCTCCGGACACGCTCGCAAGAAATAGAGAGCTGAAAAGCGCAACCGCAATAGCCAGAATTCCACCGATAGTTGCGCGTCTCACGCCATCACAGTAACTCTGTCGGAGGGAGTTTCCTAGAGTAAAGCTTGCTTATCGTTTACCAGATCTCAATCCTGCGAGAACGTTTGCCGTCGGAGCCCAATTCACCGTAGCTGATCCGCTAGTCGTATAGGAAACTTTGACAGTTATCTGTCCATGAGACGATGGTTTCCACCGACAGAGCGCAGTAGTACTTACAGCTGGCACGCCTTTGCAACCCGGAATTATCTTCTTGTTCTCGTAGAACGTCACCTTACTATTCAAGGGAACTGTGGCAGTTATCGTGTTCAGCGCCCGATAGGCAGGAGTATTGCTTGCTAAAGTAAATGAAGCTGATGAGACCAGCGGTGCGTATCCAAAGGTGGCTCGTTCGTTATTAAAGTCATTAAGAACGGTGGAGCTCTCTAATTTGGAATTCCAGATTCTAAATCTTCCGATGCTTCCATTCATTGCGTAACTGCCGGCTGTGCGAGCATCCCCTACCCATAGCTGCGTCGATGCACTAGCACTTCGGGTTGCTCCTGTAATCACTGGGCCATCAGGTACGCCATTAATATAGAACTGCAAGTTTCCTGCCCACGTGAGAGTAAATCCAACTTGATACCAAGTATCTGTAGATAGTGGAGTAACTCCATTCATATCGCTCTTATTTGAGGTATAAAGATTGAGAACTGAAGTTGATCCCGTTTTAAATGCAGAGAAATGCCAATCACGAATTTCACTTCCCGCTTGATCAGTGAACCAACGAGTAGAGAGGATGTTCCAAGCTGTCACCAAGCTGCTGAACTTCACCCACATCATCAGTGTCATATCTCCACTGGGATTTGTTGGAGTTCCGGCTGCACTTGCAGGAAAGTAAGCGCCATTGTTTCCTGAACCGGATAATGTTAAGACGCCACTGGAATCAGAGCTATACGCAGCGCCTCCGTAAAGCGTTCCCGAGATTGTTCCACCAGAAACTAAATCTCTCCACGCCGTTGCACCCGATGTGGCCAAGCTCGATGGATTGCTTGCATCTAATTCAAAAGTAGGGGAAGAAGTGACACTGGCTCGTGACGGCACCGAATATCCCGCTAGGCCCACACTCAACACAAAGGTGCCAAGGAGCAAGCGAACAATGCGGGCTTTCATGTGCGAATCTTACAACTCGCTAAAAATGCTTAGAAAGCACGTATAGG
>CAFBME010000021.1_pt1 | contig 10368 bp, 7 predicted proteins | sample 7268471 | NCBI WGS metagenome assembly CAFBME01 (sample SAMEA6814060, study PRJEB35770) | uncultured Actinomycetes bacterium | biome: Freshwater; feature: Freshwater reservoir; material: water | place: Czech Republic | collected 2017-05-23 | depth 30m m | reverse complement strand
CCGGTGCCCACATTTATTGAGATATTTGAGATCGAGAAAGAACTCTATATTCGAGATCCCTTTGATAACTCGCAAACCTCTATCATTGAAGAACCAGAGCTAAAGAGCATCGCCCTCACACTTATTGTTGGTCTTCGCGAATACCTAGTGAAGATTTTCGAAAATCCAAGCGACCAACATAAATCTATGGAGGCGGTAGGCAAGCACCTAGAGTCAGCTGGAGTTACTCCAATCGCTTATACGCAGTGGAGCCAAGCTCCTATCCAAGGTCTTGCGGCACGAGTAATTATCAAGGGCAAAGTACGCACTGCACTCTTTGGGCCGAGTTTGGCGATGGTGCGCAACACTGCACCGATGCGCCAAGAAATAATCGACATCAACGAGAGTGGAACTGAAGCTGGCCACATCGTCTATGTGTTAGCTATCGATGGCCTTGCTTACGCAGTCTTTGATATCAGCCACCGCTTGCAAGAGGTAATTAACTAATATCTGCCTGGCTTGCTTCTGCAAGATATACCTGAGCTCTTCGTACGGTCTCAAGTTGGTAATCCGGAATCATCTCCTGATGTTCTTGATTCTCCGTCTCATAGAGATAGTTCAGCAACATAAATCTGCGATGAAGAAGAAGTGATTTCATCTCAAATTCTGTGTACTGAGGTAGAGGTCGAACGGTAAGGTAACCATCAAGCATCGCTTGATCTTGCTCTGGGGTATCTAAATAATAAATCGCCGTAGCAAGATCTTGAATGGGCAATCCAAAGCCACAGTCATCAAAGTCAAAAATTGCGAGCTCTCCCTCGTGCCACATCATGTTCCAGCCATGCAAATCGGCATGAATAATCTGTGGGGCACTTTCGCGGTAGAGAGCCTCAATTCTCTTATTGATAAGTGCGAAAGCTGCAGCAATTACCGTTTTACTCTGCGGATCTAGAACGCTCTTAGCGCCGAGAAGTAGATCTTCTACTCCCCACATAGGATCATCAAAAGTGGGAAGTGAAGCGCCTGCTGGTAGCAGAAAATTCTCTGATGCTGCATGCATAGCTGCCATCGCAGCTCCTATTGCTTTGACCTGTTCGAGTGAGGGCTCATCGCCGAGCTCTTCCCCCTCTAGCCAGCTATAAAGAAGAGCAGTCAGGGTGCGACCTGAAGGTGCATGATTGATTCGAGTGAGAAATTCTCCTGATTGATTAGGAATGGGTCGGGCGAGATTGACGATGTTTAATTCTAAAAGACGCTGCACCCAGAAGATTTCTGCGCGAGTGTTCTCTGGGGTGCGCGGAGAATTGATGTTGATGCGTAAGGCATATTTTTCGCCGGTTGGAGTTGTAATGCGAAAGGTTGCGTTGTACTCATAATTGATCGACTCCACCACACAATCGCGCAGTCCATAACTTTCAAGGATGTGCGGTGCAAAAGCGGTTAGATCGGCGATCTGTTCTTCGGCGGGGAGTTGAAAGAAGCTCACGCCGATATCGTAGAGCCCGCTCATGCCAGATAGAGAAAAACTCGGACCATTAACATCAATGATCCGAGTTATAACTCTTTAGTAGCGGGGACAGGATTTGAACCTATGACCTCTGGGTTATGAGCCCAGCGAGCTACCGAGCTGCTCCACCCCGCGTCGGTTAGCGCAATCCTAAAGGAATAACGCTAATTACCCAAAACGAGATTTACTTCGAAGAGCTAGCGGCGGCAGCAACTGCTGCAAGCGCTGATTTCAAGCGATCTTGAGCTTTACCGTATGCAGCCCAATCTCCCGCTTTCTGCGCACGAAGTCCATCGTTATATGCAGCTTGCGCACTAGCAATTGCAGATTTGAGAGAACTTCCAGAGTTCGTTGTTCCAGATGATGTCGTGGTTCCAGTTGTGGAATTAGTGACAGTGCCGGAGTTGCCACCAAAGACTTGATCCAGCGCACCTTGAAGTGATGAATCAAAGCCAATTTGATCTCCGAATGAGACAAGAACTTTCTGAAGAAGTGGATATGCCGCAGAGTTTGAAGTTGCGCGCACATAAACCGGTTGAATGTAGAGAAGTCCTCCACCTACCGGAAGTGTCAGAAGATTTCCGAGTACTACATCAGATCCACCTTGGCGCAATAGTGAGAGCGCTGTTGCAACCTCTGGCTTGGCTTCGAAGTTAGAGGCCACTTGCGATGGACCAGAGATATTGGTGGAGCGAGGTAATTGCAGGACGGTGATTTTTCCGTAATCAGGACCGTTATCAGAATTTACAACTGCAAATCCAGTGAGGTTCTGACGATTTCCACGCGGTACAAATGATGTGGTCAGAGAAAATGCAGATTTCTTATCGCCCGGCAATTGCATTGTTGTGTAATACGGAGGCTGGAGAAGTAAGTTGCCGCCCAGTGTTGATGGGTCGGTAGGAACGCGCCAGAAATCTTGACCGCCATAAAAAGCGCTCGCGGTACTGACGTGATAGGTCGCGAGTACATCGCGCTGTACAGCGAAGAGATCCTCTGGATAGCGAACATGCGCGAGAAGATCTTTAGACATCTCGCTCTTGTTTTTGAGCGAGCCAGGGAAGGCCTTGCTCCAGGTTGTCAGGACTGGATCTTTCGCATCCCAGGCATAAAGTTTGACTGAACCATCGTAAGCATCGACGGTCGCCTTAACTGAGTTGCGAATGTAGTTCACATTCGCATTAGGAAGCGTCGCGACAGAAGCTGCACTGCTGCTTACAGAGTTAGTGGTTGCATCCGCAATGTTGGTCTTCTTGGAGTATGGATAGCCCGCACTAGTGGTGTAACCATCGAGAATCCAGATGATTTTGCCATCAACAATTGCAGGATAAGCATTGCCATCAAGAGTTAACCATGGGGCTACCTTGGATACTCGCTCCAGTGGATTGCGGTTGTAGAGAATCTTGGAGTCAGAGTTGACTAAGTTCGAAAGAACAATGCGTTGTTCCTTGTATTTAATCGCGAAGAGCAGGCGTGAGAAGAGGTTGCCCATGGGCACTCCACCCTTACCGGTGTAGGTGTAGTTCTTCTGACCATTGGCTGAATTGTCATCGGGATAATCAAGTTCTGCTGCAGTACTTGACTTAGATCCACCCACGATTGAGTAATCCGGAACATTCTCACCAAAGTAAACCCGAGGTTGGAAATCACCAAGTCCACTAGTTGGAGGAATATTGCCCACTTCAAAACTTGGCTTTCCATCTGAGTCAACAGTGTTGCCATAGGCAGCAACGAATCCAAATCCGTGGGTATAAACCAGGTGATCATTAATCCAGTTACGTGAAGGATTGCCATCGATATTGAGTTCGCGTACCGCAACAACTGCATCACGCTGTTTTCCATTCACGGTGTAACGGTCTACATCCAGTGAATCTGCAAATGAGTAGTAGGGCTTGATTTGCTGGAGTTGGCGGAAGGTCGCAGGGAGCACGTTGGGATCCATCAAGCGGATATTAGAAATGGTCGAAGCATCATTACTGAGCTGACCTGCGCTGGTCGCAATTGTTGCGTCATAATCTTTAACGGTGATATTTGAGAGGCCGTAGGCATCTCGAGTCGCGTTAATATTTCGCTGAATGTAAGCCTCTTCTTTCGAAGATTCGCTTGGCTTTACCGTGAATTGTTGAATCAGGCTGGGATAGACCCCGGCAATAAGTAATGAAGCAATCAACATGAGCGATACGCCTGCTGCAGGAAGTATCCAGGAGCGGCGAATAATGTTGGCAAAAAAGAGCAACGAACAAATGACTGCGATACCAGCAAGGATTGCTTTGGCCGGAAGTACCGCATTTACATCGGTATAAGCCAGACCTGTGATGAGTTTGCCCTCTTTGAGTGCCAAGGCGTAACGGTCGAACCAATAGGCAACTGCCTTGATGAGAACGAGGACGCCGAGAAGAACAGAGAGTTGTACTCGAGCTGCGACAGTAGTGCGATCTTCTTGAACTGCAGGACGGATACCTCCATACAAGTAATGAACTGCCGCGGCGGCAATGATAGAGATAAGAATTGTGGAGATAGCCCAACCGATAAGTGCCTGATAGAACGGCAACTTAAATGCGAAGAATGAGATATCTAGATTAAATTGAGGATCTTTAACTCCGAATGGAGTTGCATTCTTAAATTCTAACCATTGTGTCCAGAGTCGTGAACCCGAACTGCCTGCAAAATAGAAGAGTGCAAGAGCAAGTGCAATAAGTACATAGCGGCGCACTGGTTCGATCTGACTGCGATAGCGATCGAGATTTTCTGCCTCGACAGTTGTGGGAACATAAATTGGTCTGGTGCGATAAGCAAGATAAACGTTAATCGTAATAATCAGAGAGGTAAGAAATCCAAAGCCGATAAAGAGCAGAGCCTTTGTTTGTAAGACCGTAAACCACACATCGCTGAAATCAACTGATCTAAACCATAAGAGATCGGCATAAACACCGCTGAGCGAGATGAGAATCGCTCCTAGAACAAAGAGTGTTCCGATAGTCCAAGCTAGCGGACCAAATTTACGAGGAAGCGGAGGAGGGTTATTTCCTGCACCTTGGTTGAAGCGGCCACCTGGGAATTGAAATGAACTCATGCGTAGAACTCTATCGAAACTCTTGCTCTACCTTTACACGACAAAATGAGCGCTTATGTGGTGATTAGTTAGCAGTGGGGTGCTGGGGTGATAGCTCCCGAGAGAAAATGAATCGCTTCATTGAGCGAGTGAATGGGAACGATTTGCAAGTGTGCCGGCTTTCGGGTGATGTCCGAGCAATTGCCCGCCGGGATCAGAATCACTTTCGCGCCTTTTACTGATGCACCGATGAGTTTCTGATCAATCCCGCCAATCGCCCCGACCGTACCGGTTTCGTTGATCGTTCCAGTTACTGCAATCTTGCGACCATCGATGAGTGAAGGCGCCTTTATCTTTGCAACTATCGCGATTGCAAAACCAAGACCCGCGCTAGGACCGCCTGTCTCTTTTAATTCAAAGGAGACTTTACTTGAGCGGAGTTCTTTCGCTAATTGCGGATCGGTTTTCGCAAGGAACATCGCTGCCGCAATTGCTGCTAAATCTTGCGCGCCTTGCATTTCACGTTCTCCTTCTGCCTGTACCTTCTTTGAATCAATCTTTTCGGGATAGACAAAATCGCGCGGTAACACAACCGAGTGGCCATCAATCCAACCTGCGATGATAATCGGCGCAGTGATATGCGCTTCAGGATTAGAGACCAAAACGGTAAGTGCATACAACTTGCCCGAGACCGGATAAGTGCTTAAAAGTGATTTACTTGATTTACTTGAATTAACGGAATCGGAAGTTGTCGTCTCGGATGTAAAAGAAACATTCTTGCCCAAGAGATCATAAGCAGGGCCAGGTTGCATAACTACATAAGGCAAGGGAATAAATTGGGCGGCGATAACCAGTGCCACGGTGATGAGTAAAGGTGGGCGGGAGAGATAGCGAGGAAGACTCACTGCTTCAATTTATCCTTGAGGTGGTTCTTTAGGATCTCTAAAGCTGGCCTGAAAGCGATTGAAATTATTGACTGAGCGATTCGTCTCATTCGAATATTTATCCTGGAATTTAGAGACCCAGACGACGTAAACAATCGCCCCGATGACAGCACCTGCTGGAATTACCCACCAAATCAAGGCGGCAAATGCAATGTTGTTGCCGCTACCAGAGGTCATCCCGCTGCTGGAGCTACTGCCGTTGCCGGCCTGCGCCACTGCTACTGAAATGGCTGAAAGCAGGTGGGTCAACATTTCCTAAGCCTAACAAGGCAAGGGGGTTGGCGCTTACCTGGCGACGCTGACGCCCCTCGGCCCATTCAGGAAAACCTCGCCGAAAAATCTGAATTTCGGGAAGTAATTTGCTCTGTTGCCCGTTACCTTAGCGTTAATCATTTTCGTAGAAATCGCTAGTAGAGATAGAGATGGAGATAACGTGGCATCGAAGTTTGGCTTTGGTCCCGAGGACTCCGATGAAGAGAACCCGGATAAGTCTGAGAACCCTGCACACTCCAATAATCCCGGTGAACCCTTCGGCTTTAGTGCCCCGGACATGCAAGCGCTGATGGCGCAATTTGAAAGCATGGGAATAAATCCACAAACAATTTTCTCGCAAATGTCACAAGTATCAGGAATCTTAGGTTTCAATCCATTGACCGGAAAAGCAAATAGCTCAGGTTCACTAGTACCTTTGGAAACTATTCGCGAGATTGGTCGCCAATTTATTGCAGCACAATCTCAACTTCCCGTCGGCACCGTTGATCTAACGCAATCTGCTGCAGCGCTAGATCTTGCTGATCTCTGGCTTAATGACGCCACAATATTTCCAGCCCTCACTCGTCATCCATCGGCGGCGTGGAGTCGGCGTGAGTGGTTAGAAGCTTCCGTAGAGGGCTGGCAGAAATTAGTGGAGCCATTGGCGAATGGAATGGCTGCGGCGTTGACATCGATTGTGGAACAGAGCAATGGTGTGGAACAGAGCAATGGTGTGGACGAGGTGGACCCGACCCAAAGCGAAGCAAATAGTGCACTGGGCTCCCTGCCCTCGATGCTCCCCATTCTTCGTTCGGTCATGGGCACACTCTTTGCTACCCAACTCGGAAACTCTGTCGGCGCACTGGCCCTGAGCGTCACTGGCTCTAATGATGTTGCGCTCCCGCTCTTTAAGAGCTTTAACGCCCACCTAATCCCCCAAAATGCCATTGGTTGGGGCGAGGGGTTAGATATTCCCGAGGATGAAATTCGCATCTTCTTGGCGCTGCGCGAATCCGCTGCCGCCCGGCTCTTTGCCCACACCCCATGGTTATCTGAATATATTTACGATGCAGTTTCGTCATATGCCAGTGGAATTCGAATTGATATTCAAACTATGCAAGAGCAGGCAGAGTCGGCAATGAATACCGGCGAACTCGACCTCAACAATCCACAGTCCATTCAAATAGCAATTAATCAAGGGCTTTTCACGCCCGAAGCGACTCCAAAGCAAGAGGCTGCTCTCGCACGATTAGAAATAGCACTCGCACTTATCGAGGGTTGGATTGATCAACTCACTACTCAAGCAGCGGGCGAACGGTTGCCTTCATATGCCGCGCTCTCTGAAACTCTTCGCCGGCGTCGTGCAACTTCAGCGCCGACACAGCAACTATTTTCTTCACTCTTTGGATTAGAAGTCTCGCCGCGCAAGAGTCGCGAGTGCGCAAAGTTTTGGAGTGATGTAAAAGCAATCGGTGGAATGGAGCTATGTGACGGTCGCTGGGAAGATCCGGCGCTTCTTCCCAATACCGATGAAGTCAGCGATGCCAAAAAGTTTTTAGAGAGCACCACTGTTCCCGACGATTTATCAGGTCTCATTTAGATTTAGTTGAAAGCCGGACCAAAAATACCGGGGCAATAAAAAGCGAGATCCCCAGGCGCACGATTCGTTATTTGCCTTCCCCTTGCAAATAAAGAACGGTTATCTGAGGACCTCGTAGTGCAGAACCTACGATAAGTAATCATGAGAATCAACTGAATGCAGGCTCAATCCCAAGCGAATTTCATTTGATTTTTCTGACAGAAAGAACTAATGCAATCTCATTCTCAGAACGCAAAACCCTGAAGTATGAGATGAGATTTACTTCCCAACATCTCACTCCTCGCGCCTTACTAATATCCGACCGCCCGCCCTTTATGATGGCAACCGCGTCGGGCCTCGAGAAAAGTAAGAAAAGCGAGAAGTGCGGAAGAGGCAAGGCGAGCAAGAGCTGAAATTTCTTACTGACGCAGAAGAGAATCTCTGCTCTCTGTTGATAAGTTGTTGATAACTTTAACTATCTAGGTGGATAAGAAAGGAAATCGGTGGATAACTTTCTTCAAGAAGATCTCTTCGCCGATATCTTGCCGCCGGTGTCCTCCGATAGCTCCTTAACTCGCAGCCCAATCCCTGGTAGCAAGTCGCCATCGCTCAAAAACAATGCACTGGCACACCTTCCAGAGTTCCGAGTCATCCGCAGCAGTCGGCGCAAACGGAGTATTCAGGCTTTTCGGACAAATGGCATTATTGAAATCCACATTCCAGCGAAAGTCTCCAGAAAACAGGAGTTAGAACTCATCCCCGAGATGATCGCCCTAGTTCTCAAGCGAGAAGCCAAATCCCGAAAGAGCGATGAAGAACTTGTTCATATGAGCGCCGAGCTTCTAGGCGCCTATCTCCCAGAATTTACGCAGCGCCCCGCCTCGGTAGCCTGGAAGCCGATGCGCGAGCGCTGGGGTTCATGCACCACCGTGGACCGCACTATTCGGATATCTAGCCGCCTAGAAGCAGCTCCTGACTATGTCATCCGCTTTGTCCTCTTTCACGAGCTAATCCACCTGCGGATTCCCGGCCATGGCGATGATTTCTACGCGCTGCTCGATCGAATGCCCGATAAGGATCGCGCCGAGTCCTTCCTCGAGGGCTATGAGGCAGGAATTGCCGCCCACTCCCTAGGCGAAGAGATTACGCCCCTTTAATTGAGGTTTTAATTGAAGTTAATTTAAGCGTGGACACGCTCAATTTTCTGTGGATTTCCCCCGTACGCACGCTCACGAGGGGTATCGTGCTCTCATACGCACGACGGGTCGCAGAGAATCTGCGCGCCTGAGAGTGCGGCGATAGGAGGGTCATCATGGCTGAGGAATACAAGGGTGAGGCTTACTGCGTTAAGTGCAAAGAGAAGCGTGCCTTCGAAGGACACGTAAAAGTCTCTGATTCTGGTCGCCGCATGGCACAGGGCATCTGCCCAGTGTGTGGCACAAAGGTCAACCGCATTTTGGGTAAGGCTTAATACCGAAATTTAAAGCTAGACGCCCCGCGAGATTTATTTCTTGCGGGGCGTCTTTCTTTTTCGCCCGCACTGCACAGAAACTGCCGTCGCATCACGGGCCGGCTCAATAACACCGAGGCTAGGGCGATGTCCCCACTCGATCTCATCCCCATAATGGCTCCAGGAGTCTTTCTCCATGGGCGCTCGCCTACCTACTTGGGCTTCACTCATCGGGGACTCTTCCTCGAATTAGATAACCAACCTGAGTTGCACGCACTCCTCGCTTCGCTCATGAAGAGCGGCGCCGATCGCGAGGTGAGAGCAAGTGTCGAGAAGGCTTCACCATCTAGATCAGCTAGTTCAGCTAGTTCAGCTAGTTCAGCTAGTTCAGCTAGTTCATCGAGGCCTTCAACGAATCTTGCTCTCTCCGCACTTGCAGAAACCTTTGCGGTCTCTAGCGATGCACTTCTCAAGTTTCTGCGCCCGCTCATTGCAGAAGGATTCATCTACCTACAGATACCGCTCGAAGAGGAGTATCGCACCGCTAGTGTGAAATCGGAGAGCCTCTCTTCAAGAATAAAAAGTGAAGAGAGTATTTCCGGCTGGCGATCGCCGGGATTTGGGCGTGAAGAAATTCTTAATAGAGCAAACTTTTCAATTCTTATCTTTGGGAAGAACCGTTTAGCGCTAACGATTTATTCATTGCTGCTGGCATCTGGATTTTCACATTGCAAAATTATCTCTCGAGATCGTGGCATACAACTTGCTCGTGATACGAGAACCACTCCTTTGTCAGCTCGCCGACCATCAAAACGAGTTGAACCCAGCGATATTTACGGCTTGACCATGCGAAATAGCGATATCGGCCGCGATATTCACGATGTTATGCAGGATATTCGCAAAAGTTCATCACTTCTCTATTTTGATAATTTATCGATTCCACACACTCCTGATTTCATTATCTCGGCCGAATCCACTGCCCCAGAACTCTCACAGCGTTGGATAAGTGAAGCAATCGCACATATTGCGATTACTGATCTTGAGGAGAGCTTTATCGAAGTCGGTCCATTAGTAATCCCTGGCGCAACTCCCTGCCTCCATTGTGTGGGGCTAGCTCGAACGAGAGACAATCCCATCTATCGCGATATTGAACTACTTAGATCTCTTGAAAAACCAAGAGAAATTCCTGCTGGTCTAGTTGCGCTGATATCTGGAGCAATAGTTCTAGAAGTCGCCGAATTTGCCGCGACCGGAAATAGTTCGTTAGTGGGTTCCACTGCGCGTTATGACGCCCGCAACCCCTCCGAACTCCTACGCCAATATTGGAACAAATCCGAGGAATGTGGCTGTACCGAAAAAGTTATTGCTCGCTAGCAATGTTTATCAGATGAACTGATATCAGATCCGCTAACGAGCAATATCATTTATTTATCTTTTAAATAACTTTTAATATCTTTTAACTGGCGAGCTCCTCCAGGCTCTCAAAGGCACGAACAAGACGTGGTCGACCCACTGTGCGACGGGCAGCGATGACTTCTCCATTGTCGAAGAGTTCGCCTCCCCAGACTCCAGCAGGTTCACCGCGCGAGAGTGCGCCCTCTAAACATG
>CAFBME010000009.1_pt1 | contig 14304 bp, 20 predicted proteins | sample 7268471 | NCBI WGS metagenome assembly CAFBME01 (sample SAMEA6814060, study PRJEB35770) | uncultured Actinomycetes bacterium | biome: Freshwater; feature: Freshwater reservoir; material: water | place: Czech Republic | collected 2017-05-23 | depth 30m m | reverse complement strand
TTCATCAAAGAGTTCAGCTCCGCTACTCATTAATATCGGAAATAGATCCGGAAAGCGTTAGCGCTTAAATGAGTACTGATGAATGTCTATAATCCAAGAATGAAGCGGAGCGTGAGAATTGCCCTGTGGGCACTATTTGCCCCGCTCGTTATCTCGATTCCTACAATTTCGCAGGCGGCTCAAGTTTCTGATGTTGCTGGTGGAGCATGTATTTCAACAGTTTCAGATTCCACAAACGTTATTGAAACCCGGACGGGAAATGAATGCATTGTTGTGTTTAAGAATGTTGGAACAGTTGCCTGGACCGTCCCATCAAATATTCTAAATAACACGATTCGAATTCTGGTTATTGGCGGTGGTGGTGGCGGTAATGGCCGAACTGACGGGACAGGTTGGGTTGGCGGCGGCGGCGGAGGCGGCGATTACATCGAATCCACTTCAGCGATAGTTACACCAAACCAAAATGACTCTGTCACCGTAGGCAACGGTGGCGCATGGGGATCCTCGGTAACTAATCCATCAAATGGCGGGGCTTCAAGTTTCGTAGATAAGTTCACCATCAATGCGATTGGTGGCGGTGCTGGTGGTGGAGTTCAATACAACGGCGGAAGTAATCAAACACAAAATGCGGGAGCTAATGGTGGTTCCGGCGGTGGTGGTGGAACGTACTATGGAAATGCCGGATCGGATATTGGCAGCGGAACTGGAAACAATGGTGGAGCAGCATCATCAGGTTGTTGTTCGTCGGGCGGCGGTGGTGGAGCTGGCGGTGCAGGTGGAACCGCACCCAGCAATAACACTGGAGGCGCAGCTGGTTTAGGTCTATCAAATTCAATTACCGGTTCACCAGTTTTTTATGCAGGTGGTGGAGCAGGAACAGGTTGCACCGCTTCTGGAACTTCTAACGCAGCTTCTGGTGGAACGGCATCAAACACGGCTGGTGCTGCTAACACTGGAGCAGGTGGTGGCGGTGGCGGTGCGAATAATGCCGGGTGTACCAACTCTACGACTGGAGCGGGTGCAGGCGGTTCTGGAATTGTGATCATTCGTTACACCTTGCGCACTTCATCAGCGAGCACGCTGCCCATAACTTCAAATCTAGTTCTTGATTTACAAGGATCGAATTATTCAGGTAGTGGCAGCTGGTTGGACTCCAGTGGAAATTATTACGATGCTGCGTTGCTAGGCGGAGTGACTTATAGTTCAAATGATCAGGCTTTTTCGTTTGATGGCAGCTCTGGTTACATGCTTCTCAATGACGGTCCAAAATTTCAATATTTCAATAACTCGCCTTTCACGCTGAATGTAATGTTTAATCCATCCTCAATCACAGGCACCCGATTTCTCTTTGGCCGATTCAATGGAAGTGTCGTCGGTAATTACTTCTTAGCTCTCACCTCGGGAACTCCCTGGGCACAGCGCGAAATTGCGCCATGGAATGTATACGGGACAACGAGCGTTGTTACATCAAATAAGTATTTACTCTCTTACGTTTATGACGGAACAAACCTGAAATTGTACGAAAATGGCGTTTTAGATTCGCAGACCGTATTTTCTGGCGCGGTACCGTCAGGAACGCCGGTAAGCCCATTGATTGGGGCAAGTTATCAAAGTAGCTCGCCATCCAATTTCTTCGCCGGAAAGATTTATGCCGTTAACTTATATTCAGCTGCGTTGACCCAAGCACAAATTCAACAGAACTACGCATTTCTTCTCGGTAACGGTTCGCTCGGGCCGACTCTGAGTGTTCCAGCAAACCAGGTTCAATATCGAGCTAATGGAGCAATTACAGCAACGCTCGGCAATCCTGGGAAAGTTACCTTTTATGTAAAGGGAAAGAAGATCCCTGGTTGTGTTGGTTTGTCACCATCATCTAAGTATGAAAATTTCACAGTAACCTGTAACTACAAACCATCGCTTCATGGAAATTTACAAGTCACTGCAACTTATACGCCAACTATTTCCTATTTTCCGCAAAATCTTTCCACTGTTCAGAATTTTGCCGTGACAGCAAGAACGGGAAAGCGTTAATTAATGGTGGGTGTAAACAACAAGCACTGCCGCAATAAAATGAAAAACAAAAGCAGCTGCAGTTAGCGCATGAAAGAATTCGTGGAAGCCAAACCAATTAATTGAAAAGTTTGGTTTCTTCATTCCATAAATAATTCCGCCGGCGGTGTAACAAAGACCGCCCGCCAAAATTAGTAAGAAGACTGCGACGCCACCTTTCTGCCAGAACTGCGGCAGATAAATAACAGCGGCCCAGCCGAGTGCGACATAGGCAATGACGTACAACCAGCGGGGTGCGCCGAGCCAAGTTATGCGCAGAATCGAAGTCAGGATTGCCCCGGACCAGACCAGCGCCAACAAAATGATGGCATTTGTTCGATCGAGAAGGAATATGGCGAACGGGGTATAGGTGCCCGCGATGAGCAGGGTGATATTGGCGTGATCGATCCGGCGCCAGAGGGCCTTGTACTTGGGCTTCCAGCCGACCCGATGATAAAGGGCGGAGCAGGTGAATAAAGTGACCGCTGTGAGCGTGAAAATGCCCAAAGTTATGCGTCCTTTGAGCTTGTCGGCGACGGCAATCAGGGTCAGGCCGGCCACCAGGGAGACGGGGGACATGATCAGGTGGATCAGGCCGCGAAGCTTGGGCTTAAGGGGGGCAACCTCAGGAATCTTGACCGCGTTCATCTCTCAACCGTAGCCCTATATCGGCCAAAAACCTTCGGCGTGTCGCAGAGGTCACTTCCTTGAGGTGGGGGCAGGGGAGGCGTATAAGACCCGTTTTGCTTTCCCCTGTAAGCCTGAGTTACTCTGCTCCTCTGCTCTTTTCGATGAAGCGAGCGATATCCAGATGCGAATTTACTCGCATCACCATTATTCATAATGGGCAACACTCCCGACCTCGGGGGTCGTGGTATCGAGCGTGTAAATGAAAAGAATTGCAGTAAACGAAGTGGAGAAACGTAGTGCCAACTATTCAGCAGCTGGTCCGCAAGGGTCGCGCAGAAAAGACAACAAAGACAAACACGCCTGCACTAAAGGGCAGCCCGCAACGTCGTGGTGTTTGTACTCGTGTGTACACAACAACTCCTAAGAAGCCTAACTCTGCGCTTCGCAAAGTTGCTCGTGTACGTCTTACAAGTGGCATGGAAGTAACTGCTTACATTCCAGGTGAAGGACATAACCTTCAAGAGCACTCCATCGTTCTTGTTCGCGGTGGTCGTGTAAAGGATCTACCTGGTGTTCGTTACAAGATCGTTCGAGGTTCACTCGATACTCAAGGTGTTAAAGACCGTAAGCAATCACGTAGCCGCTACGGCGCTAAAAAAGAAAAGAAGGGCTAATTAAATGCCTCGTAAAGGTCCCGCAGTTAAGTCACCTGTTATTGCAGATCCTGTTTATAACTCACCAGTTGTAACAGCTCTCATCAACAAGATTCTCTTGCACGGCAAGCGTTCTACTGCAGAACGCATTGTTTACGATGCACTCGAGGGTTGCCGCGAAAAGACTGGTGGAGTTGACCCAGTAATCACATTGAAGCGCGCACTCGACAACGTTAAGCCAACTGTTGAAGTTAAGTCCCGCCGCGTTGGTGGAGCTACTTACCAAGTCCCTATTGAAGTTAAAGCAGGACGCGCAACTACTCTCGCACTTCGCTGGATGGTTGATTACTCCCGCGCTCGCCGTGAGAAGTCAATGGCAGAGCGTCTTCAGAACGAATTAATCGATGCAAGCAATGGTCTCGGAGCAGCTGTAAAGCGCCGCGAAGATACCCACAAGATGGCTGAAGCTAACAAGGCTTTCGCACACTATCGCTGGTAACCCGAACCCTAAGAAACTATTGAAGAAACTAATAAGGAGACTCGTAAAGTGGCTGTAGAAGAGATTATCGACCTCGCCAAGGTTCGCAACATCGGAATCATGGCGCACATCGACGCGGGTAAAACCACGACCACTGAGCGCATCCTTTTCTACACCGGTATCAACTACAAGATCGGTGAAGTTCACGATGGCGGAGCCACGATGGACTGGATGGAGCAAGAGCAAGAGCGCGGTATCACTATTACATCTGCTGCAACCACATGTATGTGGAAGGGCAATCTCATCAACATCATCGATACACCAGGTCACGTTGACTTTACTGTTGAAGTAGAGCGTTCACTCCGTGTTCTAGATGGCGCAGTCTGCGTATTCGACGGCGTTGCTGGTGTAGAGCCACAATCCGAAACTGTTTGGCGTCAAGCAGATCGCTACAACGTTCCTCGTATCTGTTTCGTTAACAAGCTTGACCGTACCGGTGCATCATTCGACCGTTGCGTAGAAATGATTGGTTCACGTCTGAACGCAATTGCACTAGTTCTTCAAATTCCAATCGGCCTCGAAGGTGACTTCATGGGCGTTGTCGATTTGATCGCGATGAAGGCACTTGTTTGGCCAGGCGAGACAAAGAAGGGCGAGGATTACCTCGTTGAAGAGATTCCTGCGAATTTGGTTGATGCAGCTAAAGCAGCTCGCCACACAATGATCGAAACTCTTGCTGATGCAGATGATGCAATCATGGAGAAGTACCTCGATGGTCAAGATCTTTCAGAAGACGAGATCATCGCAGCTATCCGTCGCGCAACTCTTGCTGACAAGTTGACACCAGTACTTACCGGTTCTGCATTTAAGAACAAGGGCGTTCAACCAATGCTCGATGCAGTTAACCGCTACCTTCCTTCACCACTTGATATCAAGGCAATCGTTGGTCACAAGATGGGCGATCCAGAGGTAGAAGTAGAGCGCCAACCTGCAGATTCAGAGCCATTCTCATCACTCGCATTCAAAATCATGTCAGACCCTCACCTCGGTAAGTTGACCTTCGTACGTATCTACTCCGGTCGCCTCGATACAGGTTCACAAGTTCTTAACTCCACAAAAGATAAGAAAGAACGTATCGGCAAGATTTATCAGATGCACGCAAACAAGCGTGAAGAGAAAGATTCAGCCGGCGCAGGAATGATCATTGCAGTTATGGGTCTTAAGGACACCACGACGGGCGACACTCTCTGCGATCCAGCAAAGCCAGTAATCCTTGAATCTATGGACTTCCCAGCACCAGTTATCTCTGTTGCTATCGAGCCAAAGACCAAGGCTGACCAAGAGAAGCTCGGCATTGCGATCCAACGCCTCGCTGAAGAAGATCCAACATTCCACGTTAAGTCCGACGAAGAGACTGGTCAAACAATCATCTCCGGTATGGGCGAGCTCCACCTTGAAATCCTCGTAGACCGTATGCGTCGCGAATTCAAAGTTGAAGCAAACGTCGGCAAGCCACAAGTTGCTTACCGCGAATCACTCAAGAAGCCTGTTCCACGTCACGATTACACCCACAAGAAGCAATCAGGTGGTTCTGGTCAGTTCGCGAAGATTCAGATTGCGATCGAGCCAATCGCTGTTGGAACTTCAGAGAAGTCATACGAATTCGTTAACAAAATCACCGGTGGTCGTATTCCTAAGGAGTACATCCCATCTGTTGATGTCGGATGCCAAGAAGGTATGCAGAACGGTCCTTTGGCCGGCTACCCACTTGTCGATGTCCGCGTAACTCTTCTTGACGGCGCTTATCACGATGTTGACTCATCGGAGCTCGCGTTCAAGATTGCTGGCCTACAAGGTTTCAGAGAGGCTGCCCGCTTAGCCGGTCCAGTCATTCTTGAACCAGTGATGTCAGTAGAAGTTATTACCCCTGAAGACTTCATGGGTGATGTCATCGGCGATTTGAACTCACGACGTGGACAAATTCAGTCCATGGACGAGCGTTCAGGTGCCCGCATCGTTAAGGCAGTGGTTCCACTGTCCGAGATGTTTGGTTATGTCGGTGATCTACGCAGTAGAACACAAGGTCGCGCAAGCTACAGCATGCAATTTGATTCGTATGCCGAAGTACCAGCCGCGGTCGCGAAGGAAATCATCGCGAAGGTTCGCGGCGAGTAATCGCCAACGACTCTCGGCAGACGAAAACAACCCATCCAAATAAGAGCTAGAAACTAAGAAACAACAGGAGGAAAAAGTGGCAAAGGCTAAATTCGAGCGCAACAAGCCGCACGTCAACATTGGCACAATTGGTCACATTGACCACGGTAAGACCACTCTTACTGCTGCCATCTCAAAGGTACTTCACGATAAGTACCCAGATGTAAACCCATTCACACCATTCGATCAGATCGATAAGGCGCCTGAAGAGCGCGCACGCGGTATAACAATCTCTATCGCGCATATCGAGTACCAAACTGAATCACGTCACTATGCACACGTTGACTGCCCAGGCCACGCTGACTACATCAAGAATATGATTACTGGTGCAGCTCAGATGGACGGAGCAATCCTCGTTGTTGCTGCAACTGATGGTCCAATGCCACAGACCAAGGAGCACGTTCTCCTTGCTCGCCAAGTAGGCGTACCTTCAATCGTTGTTGCTCTCAACAAGTCTGACATGGTTGATGACGAAGAAATTCTTGAACTCGTAGAAATGGAAGTTCGCGAGCTACTCTCTAAGTACGAGTTCCCAGGCGATGACACTCCAATCGTTCGTATCTCAGCACTTAAGGCTCTCGAAGGAGATGCTGCTTGGGCAGATAAGATCATGGAACTCATGGCTGCGGTTGATAGCTACATCCCACAACCAACTCGTGAAATCGATAAGCCATTCTTGATGCCAGTTGAAGACGTCTTCACGATCACAGGTCGTGGAACTGTTGTTACCGGTCGTATCGAGCGCGGAATCGTTAAGGTCAACGAAGAAGTTGAAATCGTTGGTATCCGTCCAGATTCACAGAAGACCACAGTTACAGGCGTTGAAATGTTCCGCAAGCTTCTTGACGAAGGTCAGGCTGGCGAGAACGTTGGACTTCTTCTCCGTGGAACAAAGCGTGAAGATGTAGAGCGCGGCCAGGTTGTTGTTAAGCCAGGCTCAATCACACCTCACACTGACTTCGAGGCAAATGCTTACATCCTTTCAAAGGATGAAGGCGGACGTCACACACCATTCTTCAATAACTACCGTCCACAGTTCTACTTCCGTACAACTGACGTAACAGGCATCGTAACTCTTCCTTCAGGAACAGAGATGGTTATGCCTGGCGATAACACTGAAATGACCGTTGCGTTGATTCAGCCAATCGCTATGGAAGATGGTCTTCGCTTCGCAATCCGCGAAGGTGGCCGCACCGTTGGTGCAGGTCGCGTTACCAAGATCATCAAGTAACAAATCATTAAATGTCTAGTGGCCCGCAAGGGCCACTAGACAGCACTAAAAACCGAAGATTCATTAAGTAGCAGTAAAGAAAAAAAGGAGAAGCACATGGCGGGACAAAAGATCCGCATACGGCTTAAGGCTTACGACCACGAAGTGATCGACACATCTGCGAAGAAGATCGTAGAGACTGTAGAGCGCACTGGTGCAACTGTCGCTGGCCCTGTTCCGTTGCCTACCGAGAAGAACACATTCTGTGTTATTCGCTCTCCTCACAAGTACAAGGACAGCCGCGAACATTTCGAGATGCGCACACATAAGCGCCTCATCGACATCATCGACCCAACTCCTAAGACAGTTGACTCGTTGATGCGCCTCGATCTTCCTGCTGGCGTCGACATTGAGATTAAGCTCTAAGGACTGCTGACATGACTACTACACAATCACACGGCTCTGCCATCAAGGGCATCCTCGGTAAGAAGTTGGGCATGACCCAGGTCTTCGATGCAAACAACAAGATCGTTCCAGTAACAGTTGTTGCTGCCGGTCCATGCGTTGTCACACAGATTCGCACTATCGAGAACGATGGCTACAAGGCTATTCAAATCGCATTTGGTGCAATTGATCCTCGTAAAGTTACTAAGCCTGAGGCTGGTCACTTTGCAAAGGCTGGCGTTACTCCTCGCCTTGAAGTTGCTGAGCTCCGTGTTGAAAACACAGATGCTTACACCGTTGGTCAAGAATTCAAGGCAGATGTATTTGCTGCTGGAGAGTTCGTTGATGCAACCGGAACTTCAAAGGGTAAGGGCCACGCTGGCGTTATGAAGCGCCACGGCTTTAGCGGTCTTGGTGCATCACACGGTGTTGACCGTAAGCACCGTATGCCAGGTTCTATTGGTAACCGCACAACACCAGGCCGCGTTTTCAAGGGTAAGCGCATGTCAGGTCACATGGGCGTTGACACCATCACTACACAAAATCTTCTCATCCACTCTGTAGATGTAGAAAATTCACTCCTCTTGATCAAGGGCGCAGTCCCTGGTCCAACAGGTGCAATTGTTTTCGTTCGCTCAGCGGCGAAGAAAGCTGTATCTGAGACAACATCTGTAAAGGCTGGTGCATAACATGTCACTCAAGATTGATATCAAGAGCACAGAAGGAAAGGTCACTGGCAACATTGAACTTCCTGCTGACATCTTTGATGCGCAAGCAAACATTCCTCTTATCCACCAGGTCGTAGTTGCTCAACTCGCAGCTGCTCGCGCTGGAACAGCTAAGACTAAGAATCGTGGCGAAGTTTCCGGTACTGGTAAGAAGCCGTTCAAGCAGAAGGGAACCGGTCGCGCTCGTCAGGGCTCCGTCCGTGCTCCACTTCAGCGTCACGGTGGAGTTTCACACGGTCCAGTACCTCGTAAGTACGACCAACGCACTCCTAAGAAGATGATTGCAGCAGCACTTCGTGGCGTTCTCTCTGATCGTCAACGCGAAGATCGCATTCACTGCGTCTCAGGTCTAGTCGAAGGACAGGCAGCAATCTCCACAAAGGGAGCTATCTCAGCTGTTCGTCAGTTCGCTGATCGCAAGAACGTACTCGTTGTTCTTGCTCGCACCGAAGATCTCGCATGGCGTTCACTTCGCAATGCTGACGATCTTCACCTCATCGTTAATGACCAACTCAACGCTTACGACATTCTCGTAGCCGATGATGTTGTCTTCTCTGAGACAGCGCTCCGCGAATTCATCGCTGGTGCTCCTAAATCAGCAACAGCTGTTGCTCGTGAAAGCGAAGTAGAGGTATCAGCATGAAAGACCCACGCGAAATCTTGTTGAAGCCGGTTGTCTCTGAAAAGGCATTCAGTCTTCTTAACCAGAACAAATACACATTCCTCGTTGACCCACGCTCCAACAAGACTGAGATCAAGATTGCAGTCGAGAAGGTTTTCGGCGTCAAGGTTCTTAGCGTTAACACTATGAATCGTGAAGGAAAGCGCAAGCGCCTCAAGGTTGGCTTCGGAAAGCGCAATGACACCAAGCGTGCCATCGTGCAATTAGCCCCAGGCGAGAGCATCGAGATCTTCGGAGGCCCTGTCTCCTAAGGGGACGGGTTTCTAGGGAAAGACGGGATAAAACATGGCACTTCGTAAACTCAAGCCGACCACACCAGGTCAACGTGGCGCGAGCGTTCCAGATTTTGCTGAAATCACACGCACTACTCCTGAGAAGTCATTGGTTCGTCCAATTCACTCCAAGGGTGGTCGTAACGCAACTGGTCGCATCACCGTACGTCACCAAGGTGGCGGACATAAGCGCGCATACCGCCTGATCGATTTCACACGTAACGATAAAGATGGCGTACCAGCAACGGTTGCTCATATCGAATACGATCCAAACCGCACAGCTCGTATTGCACTTCTGCATTACGCAGATGGCGAGAAGCGTTACATCATCGCACCTAACAAGCTCAACCAAGGTGACAAGATTGAGAACGGCCCATCTGCAGATATCAAGCCTGGCAATAACTTGCCACTGCGCAATATTCCAGTAGGTACCGTTATTCACGCGATTGAACTTCGTCCTGGTGGAGGAGCAAAGATTGCTCGCTCAGCTGGCGCATCAGTTCAACTCGTCGCTAAAGAGGGTCCATACGCACAACTCCGTATGCCATCTGGCGAAATTCGTAACGTAGATGTTCGTTGCCGCGCAACCGTTGGTGAAGTTGGCAACGCAGAACAATCCAACATCAACTACGGAAAGGCTGGCCGTAAGCGCTGGCTCGGAATTCGTCCGACTGTCCGTGGTGTTGTTATGAACCCTGTTGATCACCCACACGGTGGTGGTGAAGGTAAGACCTCTGGTGGACGTCACCCAGTGACTCCTTGGGGTAAGCCTGAAGGTCGTACTCGCAAGAAAAAGGCGAGCGATTCCATGATTGTCCGTCGTCGTAAGTCGAACAAGAAGCGATAAGGAGCCGACTACAAATGCCTCGTAGTTTAAAGAAGGGTCCATTCGTGGACGGTCACCTCATTAAGAAGGTGGATGACCAGAATGCGAAGAACACCAAGACTGTTATTAAGACTTGGTCACGTCGCTCAATGATCGTTCCATCGATGATTGGTCACACCATCGCTGTACATGATGGTCGCAAGCACGTTCCTGTATTCATCACTGATGCCATGATCGGTCACAAGCTTGGTGAGTTCTCACCAACTCGTACCTTCCGTGGACACGTCAAGGACGATCGGAGAGCTACTCGTGGCTAATCAATACAAGACTCCTAATGCAGATGCTGCAATCATCTCTCGTGCTGTTCTCTCTAGCATCCGTACGACCCCTCAAAAGGCTCGTCGCGTTGTTAACTTGATCCGCGGAGAGCGTGCAGATATCGCACTATCTACTCTTAAGTTTGCTAACCAAGCTGTTGCTACTGACTTGTACACACTCGTTGGTTCTGCCGTTGCTAATGCAAAGCAGAAGCACCCAGCTATTCGTGACGCATCCGAACTATTTATCGCCGAAGCAACTGTTGACGAAGGTTTCACTTTGAAGCGCTTTCGTCCACGTGCGCAAGGCCGTGGCTTTACTATCCGCAAGCGCACAAGTTCAATCACTGTCGTTCTCTCTGATGACGTGAACTACCGTACGCACGGTCCACGTAAAGCTGGAAGAACTTCCGGTAAGAAGACCGAAGGGAAGGCCAAGTAAATGGGTCAAAAAGTAAATCCACATGGCTTCCGCCTAGGAATCACCACTGAGTTCAAATCTCGTTGGTATGCTGACAAGCTATACAAGGATTATGTAAAAGAAGATATTGAGATCCGTCGCATGATGTCTAAGGGCATGGAGCGCGCTGGTGTTTCACGTATCGAAATCGAGCGCACACGCGAGCGTGTTCGTATCGACCTTTTCACTGCACGTCCAGGAATTGTTATCGGACGTCGTGGAACAGAAGCTGACCGAATTCGCCTTGATCTTGAAAAGCTCACTGGCAAGCAAGTACAGCTCAACATTCTTGAAGTGAAGAACCCAGAGATTGATGCACAACTCGTTGCACAAGGAATTGCCGAGCAGCTTGCTGCACGTGTCTCTTTCCGTCGCGCAATGCGTAAGTCAATGCAGACCGCCCTCAAGGCTGGCGCGCAGGGCATCCGTGTTCAATGCGGTGGTCGTCTCGGCGGCGCTGAAATGTCACGTTCTGAGTTCTATCGCGAAGGTCGCGTACCACTTCACACACTTCGTGCAGATATCGATTACGGCTTCTATGAAGCTGCAACAACATTCGGTCGTCTAGGCGTAAAGGTCTGGATCTACAAGGGTGAAGTTATCGAATCTCGCGCAGAGCGCGCAGCAGCTGCACTTGCAGCAGCACGCGCACCAAAGCCAGCTTCTGCTAATCGCGGACCTCGCGGACCTCGTCAACCTCGCGGTGAAGTAACTACTTCAAACGTTGCGCAGAGCGCACCTGTTGCCGCTGAAGGTGCTGAAGTTGCTGAAGTTGCTGAAGGAGGAGCTAACTAATGTTAATTCCACGTCGCGTTAAGCACCGCAAGCAGCACCACCCAAAGCGTGCCGGTAAGTCAAAGGGCGGAACATCCGTAGCCTTCGGTGACTTCGGTATCCAAGCTTTGGAATCTGCATACGTCACAAACCGCCAAATTGAAGCTGCTCGTATTGCTATGACTCGTCATATCAAGCGCGGTGGAAAAGTTTGGATCAATATTTATCCAGATCGTCCATTAACCAAGAAGCCAGCTGAAACTCGTATGGGTTCCGGTAAGGGTTCTCCTGAATGGTGGATTGCAAACGTAAAGCCAGGTCGCGTTATGTTTGAAATCTCTGGTGTTGGTGAAGATATCGCTACCGAGGCAATGACTCGCGCGATTCACAAGCTTCCAATGAAGTGCCGAGTAGTTCGTCGTGAGGAGTTCTAATGGCTGATGTATTAACAGCAGAGTCGCTACGCGCGCTCTCAACCGATGAATTGGGCATCAAGCTCCGTGAAGGCAAGGAAGAACTTTTCAACCTTCGCTTCCAGGCAGCAATTGGCCAACTCGAGAGCCACGGTCGTCTGACCGCAGTTCGCAAAGAGATTGCACGCATCTACACCGTTTTGCGTGAACGTGAATTAGGAATTGGAGGAGCAGCATGACCGCTAATTCAACGAATGATGAAGCACGTGGTTTCCGCAAGACTCGTGAAGGAATCGTAACTAGCGACAAGATGGATAAGACCGTCGTCGTAGCTATCTCCGATCAGGTTAAGCATGGTCTCTACTCAAAAGTTATGACTCGCTCACACAAGCTCAAGGCACATGATGAGAAGAACGAAGCCGGCATCGGCGATCGTGTTCTCTTGATGGAGACTCGCCCGCTATCTGCTACCAAGCGCTGGCGTGTAGTTCAAATCCTTGAGAAGGCTAAGTAAAGGGACTGGTGAATTAAAAAATGATTCAACAAGAATCGCGACTTCGCGTCGCCGATAACACTGGCGCAAAGGAACTTCTTTGCATCCGTGTACTCGGTGGTTCCTCACGTCGCTACGCCGGAATTGGCGACATCATTGTTTGCTCCGTTAAGGATGCAATTCCTGGTGGACAGGTAAAGAAGGGTGAGGTCGTTAAGGCCGTCATCGTCCGTACCGTCAAGGAGAACCGTCGTCCTGATGGTTCATATATCAAGTTTGATGAGAACGCAGCTGTCATCCTCAAGGCTGATGGCGAACCACGCGGAACTCGTATCTTCGGACCAGTTGCTCGCGAGCTTCGCGACAAGAAGTTTATGAAGATTATTTCGTTAGCGCCGGAGGTACTTTAAAATGGCGAAAATTAAAAAGGGAGACACCGTTCTTGTGATCGCCGGTAAAGATAAAGGCGTATCAGGAACTGTTCTTGAGATTAATAAAGAGGATTCACGGGTTCTCATCGAAGGTGTCAATCGCGTTAAGCGTCACACCCAAGAGACAACATCTGAGCGTGGCGTGAAGGTCGGCGGCATTTTGACCGTTGAAGCTTCCATCCATATCTCAAATGTGATGCTCGTCGATGGCGATGGCAAGGCCACTCGCATCGGAACACGTGTTGATGAAGATGGCAAGAATGTTCGAATCTCTCGCCGCACCGGAAAGGACATCTAGTCATGACAACAGCAACAGCACCACGTCTCAAAGCGCGTTATCGCGCAGAGATCGCGCCTGCTTTGCGTACCGAGTTTAAGTACGCAAATGTTATGCAGATCCCTGGCCTCACCAAAGTTATTGTAAATATGGGCGTTGGCGAAGCAGCTCGTGACTCCAAGTTGATTGAAGGCGCAATCCGCGACCTCACCATCATCACTGGACAGAAGCCACAAGTTACTAAGTCACGTAAGTCCATTGCTCAATTCAAATTACGTGAAGGAATGCCTATTGGTGCACACGTCACACTTCGTGGCGATCGCATGTGGGAGTTCACTGACCGCCTCTTGAGCATTGCGCTTCCTCGTATTCGCGACTTCCGCGGACTCTCACCTAAGCAATTCGATGGAAATGGTAACTACACCTTCGGTCTGACCGAGCAGGTTGTATTCCCAGAGATCGAACAAGACAAAGTTGATCGTCAACGCGGTATGGATATCACTTTCGTAACGACAGCCAAGAATGATGAAGAAGGTCGTGCGCTCCTTAAGGCGCTTGGCTTCCCCTTCAAGGAAGCGTAAGAGGTAGCTACAGATGGCAAAAACATCACTCAAAGTTAAGGCTGCACGTAAGCCAAAGTTCAAGGTTCGTGGTTACACACGTTGCCAGCGCTGCGGTCGACCACATGCGGTCTACCAAAAGTTCGGCATCTGCCGTATCTGCTTCCGCGAGATGGCACACCGTGGTGAACTTCCAGGCATCACAAAGGCTTCCTGGTAATCCTGTTTTATCCAACAACTAACTACGTGAAAGGTCCGGTACTAACCGGAAACCATCTCGAGAAAGGCCAAAGGCCAAACGAATGACAATGACAGATCCGATCGCAGACATGCTGGCACGTCTGCGCAACGCGAACTCTGCTTACCACGATACGGTTTCTATGCCGTCATCGT
>CAFBME010000007.1_pt1 | contig 15035 bp, 13 predicted proteins | sample 7268471 | NCBI WGS metagenome assembly CAFBME01 (sample SAMEA6814060, study PRJEB35770) | uncultured Actinomycetes bacterium | biome: Freshwater; feature: Freshwater reservoir; material: water | place: Czech Republic | collected 2017-05-23 | depth 30m m | reverse complement strand
TCACTCTCGCCACCGTGATTGCCCTCTTTCCAAGAAGAGTAAACATCAGCAGTATCAATGAAGTTGCCGCCGGCTTCGACATAGGCATCAAGCACCGCAAACGATTGCTCTTGATCTGCTGACCAGCCAAATACATTACCGCCGAGGCATAGTGGGAAGACAGAAAGATTAGTGTTCTTAATTTGAATGTTTGCGCTCATATCTAAACTCTATTCCGAAACCTTAAATCTTCGAAATGTGAGTACGACTAGAATCGAAACGGGAATAGCCGCAAAAAAGCAGAGCCAGCCATAACCAAGAGTGGCGATGACTACCCCAGCAAGTGCTCCGCCCAAAGCGCCAGTGAGGTTCATTAATAAATCGCTTGCTCCTTGAGCGGAGGGACGCAAATCCTCGGTGAGTGATTCCGAAAGAAGTGTGGAGCCCGCGATTAGTGTGCACGACCAGCCTAGCCCGAGAAGAAATAGCCCAAGCCCCATCGTTGCAACATTATCCGCATGAGATAAACCAGCAATCAGAGTAGAGGCAAGCAGGATTATTCCCCCGATTCTAATGACAGTGACCCTTCCCCATTTGTCGCTGAGGTAACCCACGACCGGTGAGAGTGCATACATACCAGCTACGTGAATACTGATTACAAGTCCAATAATGGTGAGTGTTACATCAACATGAGCCATATGAACTGGTGTCATCACCATCACTGAAACCATCGCAACATGGCCAATAGCTATTGCAATAATTCCAAGGAGCGCTCGTGGATTTTTGGAAACTAGGTGAAGAGTTTTGCGAGCTGTATGCCGCTTAACTTTCGTCGAGTTTAAATGCTGTAGTTTGAGTGCAGTGAGGTACGGATCTGGACGTAGGAAGATTGTGATTACTGTTGAAGCCGCTGCCAACATGAATGCGGCGACCATATATGGGCCAACGAGTCTGGGCAATGAAAAATGCTCCGCTAAATTTCCAGCTGGTTCCATCAAATTTGGACCAGCTACTGCTCCTACTGTGGATCCCCAAACAACAAAAGATAAATTGCGCGATCTATTTTCAGGAAGCGCGAGATCGGTAGCAGCGAATCTCGCCTGGTAACCCGAAGCTGAAGCCGCTCCCACTAAAAATGTTCCGAGGAGCATTAGAAAAATGTTTCGATGAACCCCACCCATAATTGCTGAAATCCCACCGATAGATCCCAGACCGTACCCAAGTGCTAGACCTAATCGACGCCCACCCTTTTCGGTGAGTTTGGCTAGTGGTATGGCCATCGCCGCTGCGCCGAGCACTCCGAAAGTTTGTGACAAGCCCGCCAAGGTTTCAGAGTTTGTAATGGATGAAACAAGGAGTGAACCTGCCGCAAAGGTTCCTGCGGTGCCAATGCCACTGAGTACTTGAACGGAAGAGAGGGTTCGAATGGATTTTTTCTGAATCAGCTCAATACTCGACATGAGTTGAGGATAACCGAATAAATGTAGATATTTAGAAGGAACGAATTGGGCGAACGGCGACCGATGAAGATTTAGCGTTTGAACCAGCGCCTCCATCTCCAAATGCTAAGTACCAAGCATTACTTGCATTACCTTCTGAAGAAGACCAGTAATAACGATCTCCCACGAAGTTTCCGTTGGCGCGAGAACCACCTGTACAAGATGCCGTTACGTCGATTGTTAGACCATTAGACCACTGGCAGGCCAGATTGAGTTCGGCATAAGTTGGTAAGTACCAATCATCAAGTGATCCACCGCGATAGGCACGAGCTGCGCCAGCAGCATATGTACAAGATGCGATAACCAATGGGGTTGTGCATGCCGTGCTTTGGGTTGTGATCAAGTTTGAATTCTTATATCCAAGACCTACCGAAGCAATATTCAGATATCGCGTAGCGTCATTTGTAATTCCTGCTACATCTGAAGTTCGAGGTGCACCAGAAACCGTCCATGCAAGTGAAGGATCAGTACCAGAATCAGGCCAAGTATTTGGTGCTGTCTCTAAGTAGTGGCAGAGAGTTCCGGTGGGACTTCCGGTGCTGGTGTAGTCAGCACCACAGTTAAACCCAGCAGCGTAGTAGAAGTAAATCGTTCCACCACCTGGTCCGGTATCGCCAACAGAGCAGGAGCCACCCAATGCGCATGTGACTACAGTATGAACACCGCTTTGGATTGCGATTTTAAGTACTGAACTAGATGTAGCCACTGGCACCGTGAAGGTCACCGTAAAAGTTCCAGACCCACTTGAAATCGTTGCACCGTTGCCACCAATCCCCAATTCGAAAGTGCCGGCATTGTCATAGACAACTAAATTTTTTGTAGAACTAGCAAATAGCGCCAGGGCAACGCTACTTGTATCGCTGTATGCGTTAATTGTGAAATCAGATCCATAGCAACCCGATGGAATGCCCGAGACCGTAATGCCAGAAAACTTGAATGAACCCGCGCCGGATGAATTGCTAAAAGATCCAATTGGTATCACGGTCACGTTGCTACTGCCGGTGCACGCCAAGGCTTTTGCTAGTCCCTGTCCAAATTGAACTGGTGAGGCGGAATTAATTGTGATATTTGAAGCAAGAGTGGTTTGAATGAAGAAGCTTCCGCCCACAACCAGAACGATTAGCGCCATGGCGCCGGCGAATCGCTTTCTTAAAGTGTTGATACGGGGTAGGGCTTCTGGATCATCGTGAAAAGATTCGAATTCATCATCATTCTCAATTCGAATCATTGCCAGTCCAATCTTAAGTATTGGTCGAAGCGTAATGGTGGCGGGTGAAGGAATTGACCCTTCGAAGGCAGAGCCGGGGGATTTACAGTCCCCTCCCATTGGCCGCTCGGGCAACCCGCCAGGTTGTTATTACGGCTGACGAAGATTACCGCAGTTCTAGGTTTACTAAAAATTCGCTAGATATCACAGGCGAGAGCCTCATTCCATAAAGGGATGGCAGCCCCTGACCAGTAAACTCACTCCGTGAATAAGGGGCCCTCAAAGAGATTTATCAAAGTAACAACTGGGATCTCCCTAGCCATCGTGGCCATCTCTGCAATCACTTGGATTGGTCTTGGTCAACTATTTGGCGCGATAAATACTTTTGATGCTTTTGCTGGACTTGGCAAGCGCCCAGATAAACCGACTAGCGCACTAAATTTCTTAATTGTTGGCTCTGATTCTAGAGAAGGTCTTTCACTTGCAGATTCGAAGCGACTGAGAGTTGGTACAACTAAATCAGCGGCTGGTGCGCGCTCGGACACAATGTTTATTGTTCATATCAGCAAAGACCGAACAAAAGCTGTACTCATCTCTATCCCCCGCGACTCTCTCGTTACGGTTCCTGCGCATACATCATCCGATGGCAAAACTCAGATAGCAGCAACGCACGCAAAGATTAATGCGGCTTTTGCATGGGGCGGCGCTCCACTTTTAATTCAGACCATCGAACAGAAATCCAATTTACACATTGACCATTACATCGAGATAAATTTCGTGGGGTTCACAAATATCGTTAACGCACTTGGTGGCATCGAGGTCTGTTCTAAAGTAGATATCAATGATCCTAAGAGTCACTTAGTGATGAGTGCGGGAGTTCATACCCTTGATGGGATTGAAGCCCTTAAGTACGTTCGTACTCGTGACTTTGATGGGTTGGGCGATATTGGCCGCATGCAACGGCAGCAACAATTTATGGCTTCAGTCTTGCGCAAAGCTACGAGCGCCGGAGTTTTACTAAATCCGGTCAAACTTCTAAATTTCTTTAAGGCTGCAATTTCAACAGTAAAGACTGACTCTGGCCTCTCGCAAAATGATCTACTTACTCTCGGGCAGCAGATGGGCAAACTCTCTGCGAACAAGGTCCGCACACTAACCGTTCCGCTTTCAACAGCCAATGGAAGTTATCCAGGGCTCGGATCAGTTGTCATTTGGGATGCAGTCAAAGCCCCTGAACTCTTTAATCGACTGATTAACGATATTCCGATTTATGATGTAGCAACCCCATCGCCATCGGCTAAGGCCACGAATAAGGCGAATAAGTCGGGCGCTAAAGCCACACCAAAGCCGACCATCATTGAACAATTCAAGGTCCGTACCGCTGCAGAGAACCCCTGCGGTCAAATCAACTACTAATCTAGGTCATTATGACAATGGACTTTGAAGCAGAGCTTCTCGCTGTATCAACAGAGCGAGCCACTCGTCGAGCTGCTATTAAGAAATACCCAGCTCTCTCGGTCGTAATATCTACCGCTCGTCCCTCGGATCTCTCAAATATTTTGCGTCAACTAGAGCTACAAACAATGAAGAAATTTGAATTATTACTGGGCATTCACAAATTTAAAATGAGTCCAACACATAAGAGTGCAATCACGCGCCTGCAGAAGCGCGGGATATCAGTTATTACTCAAGACTTTAGCCCAGCTCATACCCTTGGGTCAGTCCTCACCACAATGGCGCAGAGATCATCCGGTGAATATTTGGCCAAGATGGATGACGATGATATTTACGGGCCAGAACACTTGCGAGATCTTATGGATACCGCAATTACAACGGGCGCGGAGGTCGTTGGTAAAGCGATGAACTACATTTACTTAGAGGCAATAGATCTCACAGTTAGACGAATGGGCCCTACCGGAATTGCATCTGTAAACCAATGGGATGACTGGGTCTGTGGTGGCACAATCTTGGTCAAGAGTTCAAGTGCGAGGGCAGCAGGTTGGTTTGGTGAAGGAAAGAGCGCCGTCGACCACTTCCTGCTCTCAGGGGTTAAGAACAATGGTGGCAAGATTTATCGAACCTTTGGCCTGGGCTATATCTACAAACGCAGCATTGCTACCCAGACTTACATCACTAATTATTCAAAATATCTACGTGGTACCAGTGGTCAAAAGGTCGGTATTTGGAGCCATGAGGAATTTGGAAATATCGGATGAGAACTAATTATCGTTACATCCGTCCATCATTCTTAGAGATTGTAAAGAAGCCTAATCTCAAAGTGGCAGTTGTTATCGCCTGCCGCGATGGTCAAGATAAATTGGATTTGGTTCTAGCTGCACTTAAGGAGCAGACCTATCCTGCAGCACTCTTTACTGTCTATATCATCGACGATGGTTCAGTGAAAGCACTGGTCCTTCCAAAGATCAGACCTGCAAAAACAAAGTTAATTAAATTTAAGAATAAAGATCGTGCGTGGGGCAAGACGCTAGCAACTAATTTCGCAGTCTCTACGCTTAAAGAAGATGTGCTCTGGTTCTTGGATGCAGATATGGTGGTTGAGCCAGATCACCTATCCCATCACATGAAATGGCATCATTACGCGGATGATTTTGTGGTTCTCGGCTGGAAACGCTTCGTTGGTGATTGGTCTTACACCCCTGAACTTCTGGGCTCTGAGTTAAGGAATGGTTCTTTCTCAACACTTCACAAGGTCAGCGAAGGAAAAGATTCGTGGGAGTTGCTCATTAAAGGAACCGATGATCTACGTGCACCGAGTCTTGAAAGTTTCCGCGCTTTAGTCGGAGCAACATTCTCTATCTCTCGTAAGAATTGGAATAGCCTCGGTGGTTATAACCCAATCTTCACAACCGGTGAAGACAATGAGTTAGGTTGGCGCGCACTGCTGGGTGGAATGCGTTTTGTGCCCGAGCGGCAAGCCCTCTCTTGGCATTTAGGTATTAGCACCGTAGAGGTCCACACTGATACTGTCATTGCTCACAATCGTCCACTCTTTGCACATCATGTACCAGCAATGAGCTATCTGCGCGCCAATGATCAACTTACGTGGACTGTTCCCGAGAATTACATCGTTGCAGATTGCCGATCTATGCCTGCCGAATCATTTAAGAATATGGTCAATGAATTCCTAGCTGATGAGAGTGGGCAGGCACGCTTCTTACTCATCGGCAACTGGAAGGCTCTGACCGCGCGATACAAAGTCACCGAGGATTCCCTCAAAGAACTCCGTGAAATAAATCGTTGGATTGCTGGAGATTCCCGATTTTCCTGCGAAGAATCGGCAAGCGAGAAGAAGCTACTAATCTCCGAGATTCTCCAACGATTCGATGAACCATCTACACCCTTCTTTTACTTTACCGAAGGAGCTATTGATCCGGTTATTCGCTTTGCTGCTCTTCGCCATCGCATCAGTAAATCTGGAAATGGTCTTGAGGGAGTTGTGGACTCAAAGGATCAACGAACCTTTGTTATCTATGCGCCAGCACTCGGCCGAGCTAATCGTGCCGGCGGAAATGTCTATCGCAATATCCAAGAACTCTGGGGAATGCGTTGGAGTGAGATCAGCCAAGTGGATTTCTCGAAGTCGCTCTCAACAAATAACTTATTACCACTCGTGCGTATAGCTTTTCGAGCAGCAAAAAAGATTCGCAATCTCTCGGATTTCACTAAACTTCTCAAAAAAGCCAGACAAGTTCTCAAAAAAACGATTTCTAAGTAGAGCAGGAGTAAAAATGGCTGATTCCAGTTTCGATATTGTTTCCGAGGTAGACCATATGGAGGTCGATAACGCCTTCAATCAGACTGATCGCGAGATCAATACTCGCTTTGACTTTAAGAATACCGGCACAAAGATTGAGAAAACGGGCGATAAATTCTTGATTGAGGCAGATACCGAAGAGCGGGCAAAGGCAGCCCTTGAGGTATTTCGTGACAAATTAGTAAAACGCACGGTCTCACTCAAACATCTAGATGCATCTAACCCAGAGCTCAGTGGCAAGGTTTATAAAATTAACTGTCTCTTCAAGGAGGGCATCTCCACCGAGAACGCAAAGAAGATTGCAAAACTTCTCCGCGACGAAGGTCCTAAGGGTCTAAAAACTCAAATTCAAGGAGACACTCTTCGCGTCACCAGCAAGAGCCGCGATGATCTTCAAGATGCAATCGCAATGGTTAAGGCTGGCACGTGGGACTTTGCGGTGCAATTTACGAACTACCGTTAAATAATGAGTCGTTATAAGACAGGACTCGCCTTTGGTTTCTCTACCTATTTAATTTGGGGTCTCTTTCCCCTGTATTGGCCGCTGCTCAAGCCAGCAAATCCATTAGAGATTGTCTCCAATCGGGCCGTCTGGACACTCGGATTCTGTTTCATCTCATTAGCGCTTACCAAACAATTAACTTCTACCCTTGCTCTCTTTCGCAACAAGAGAGTTATTCAAGGGTTATCCGTAGCCGCAATTCTTATCTCAGTTAATTGGCTTACCTACATATGGGCGGTTAACAAGGGTCATGTCGTAGATGCCTCATTGGGCTATTACATCAATCCATTAGTAAGTATTGGTTTTGGTGTGATCATTCTTCGAGAACGAATGAGTAGGTGGCAATGGGTTTCGGTAATTATTGCAACTATCGGCGTAATAGTACTCACCGTTGATGCTCGCACATTTCCTTGGATTGCAATTACTCTAGCGCTCTCATTTGGAAGCTATGGCTTTGTGAAAAAACGCCTCGGGCTAGGTTCGCTCGAAAGTTTGGCAATTGAGACCACCCTTACCCTTATCCCTTATGCTGGATATCTGATCTTTCTTGCTAACGCAGGTACGGGTCAGCTTGGTCAAAGTAGCGGACTCACTACGCTGCTAATTCTCAGCGGCGCAGTCACAGCTATCCCACTTCTACTATTTAACGGTGCAGCGACTCGAATCCCATTGTCACTAATGGGATTAATTCAATACATAACTCCAACCGTGCAATTTTGTCTTGGAGTTTTTCTCCGTCATGAAGAGATGTCGATTGCTCGGTGGGCTGGATTTTTTATTATCTGGATTGCATTGATAATTCTTGCAACCGACTTGATGAAATCAGGCAGTGCGCGTAATAACGGTGTTGCTGAGCTCGATTAACGCTTCACGTGCTGGCCCAGCTGGAAGAGTGGAAAGTAAATCTCGTGCTTCTGCTGCATATCTCTCGACTAATTCGCGTGATTGAAGAAGAGCGGAATGAGAACGAAGTCGCTCCAGCGTGCTTGCTACTACGGCCTCGTCAGTAATAGGAGCAGAAAGAATCTTCTTTAACTCATCATCTGCAGGATCTGTGGATTCCATAACAAAGAGTGTGACTAAAGTTAGAACTCCTTCACGCAAATCAGTGCCAGGAGTCTTACCGGATTCAAATGAGGTACTAGCAATATCAATAATGTCATCTGCTAATTGAAAGACGATGCCAATCTTCTCTGCATACTCGGTGAGAGTATTTCGCGCCGCAGCCGATGCGCCAGAGAGTAGAGCTCCGTAGTTGGCACTCGCAGCGATGAGTGATCCGGTCTTATCAGCGACCACACTGAGGTAGTGCTCGAGCATCGACTTTCCGGCAGTGGAGCCTTGAGTCTCTGTAATCTGGCCAATAACTAATCTCTCGAAGGTGATTGCATGAAGGCGAACTGCCTCGGGACCTAAATCTGCAAGCAGTAGCGAGGTCTTAGCAAAGAGATAATCTCCGGTTAAAATCGCGACGCTATTGCCCCAACGATTATTCGCACTTTCTACTCCCCTACGTTTTGGGGCCTCATCCATTACATCATCGTGATACAAAGTTGCTAGGTGCGTGAGTTCGCAGACCACTGCCGCATCGATAACTTCTTTACGGTTGGGGTCTCCAAATTGAGCTGCAAGTAATACAAGTAGCGGACGAAGGCGCTTGCCACCGGCTTCAACAAGGTGGCGAGAAGTTTCAATAACAAATGGATACTTGCCAACAATATGCGAGCGGAGCAGAGCTTCCACCGCCTCCATATCAGCAATAATTCTCGCTTCAAATTCTGGGTCGATACCTGCAATTCCTAAGCGAGACATATATTCAGCTTATTGGAAGAAGGTAGCGAATGTTGTAGCAGGATTGAGAAGAAGTGAGGGAGCGATACCCAGAACTATGGTTGCGATAGCGGTAATAAAAATTGCAATTCGAGTCAGGATGGATGGGATTACCACCGTAACTGAATCATTTGTTGGCTCGGTAAACCAGAGCATTAAAACAATACGGAGATAGAAGAAGAGTGCCACGGCACTTGCTAGTGCAGCAATAACGACTACCAACATATTTCCACCTTGGTAGGCAGCGGAGAAGATGGAGAATTTTCCAATAAATCCAGCCGTGAGCGGCAGGCCACCAAAACTCAATAGATAGAGAGTGAAAAGTCCGGCCACAAGAGGCGACTTTTTAGCAAGCCCCGCCCAACGATTGAGATCGGTAACTTCACCAGAGGAGTCGCGAATCATCGTGATAACCGCAAATGCACCAAGAGTTGCAAGACCATATGCGATGAAATAGAACAGTGAAGCGGCTAGTCCCTCTTTATTAAGTGCGATGACACCAATAAGCAAGAAGCCCGCATGAGCGATAGATGAGTAGGCAAGTGCACGCTTTACATCGCGTTGCACCATCGCTGCAATTGAACCAATGACCATGGTGAGCATGGCAATTGCAGTAATGATTGGCTTCCAAGTTTGGGAAGCGCCATCGAGTGCAACATAGAAAAGGCGAAGTGTTGCTCCAAAAGCTGCAACTTTTGTTACAGCTGCCATAAATCCAGTTATTGGAGTTGGCGCACCTTGATACACATCAGGAGTCCAGGCATGGAATGGAACTGCTCCCACTTTAAAGAGAAGACCGACGCTCACGAAGATAATTCCGATATATAGGAAGGTGGAGCTTGAACCATTGCCGCCTACTGCTCCTGCAATATCGTTGAAGGACAGAGAGCCGGTATATCCATAGAGGAATGCAGTACCAAAGAGGAATATCGCAGATGAAAAAGCTCCGAGAATAAAGTACTTAAGCGCCGCTTCCTGTGAAAGTAGACGACGTCTGCGAGAGAGACCAGCCATGAGATAGAGCGGAAGTGAGAGAACTTCCAGTGCAACAAAGAGAGTGATTAAATCTGTTGCGACCGGGAAGAGCATTGCGCCAGCAATTGCAAAGAGTGTGAGTGGAAATACTTCAGTCTGCTGCTTTCCAGATGCAATAGAAGTTGCCTCTTCTTCAGAACCAGGAATAGCCGAGGCTTGAGCGGTGAAATTATCTTGATCTGCGATGAGCAAAATTCCAATAAATGCGAGAACCAGGATTGTTCCTTGTATAAATATTCCAGCAGGGTCCATTGATACAGAGCCCACTGCAGCCGTGGCTGAAGGTTGGTTATGTGAGCGCCAGAGAAATGCGAACGAGAGGATTACTGAACCCAGAGCAATCGGAAGTTGTAGAGAAGCGCGGAGGGCTTTGCCTACAAATGCTTCAATAAGGACACCGATGAGCGCGCCACCAAGAATGACGAGGATTGGTGCAAGCAGTGCGTAGTTAAGTACTGGAGCGGTCATTTACTTACCTACCTTTACCGCTGGATCGACTACCCCTGCATGTTGCATAACAACTCCCGTGGTGGGGTTAATGACATCAAGGACCGGCTTTGGATAAAAGCCAAGCAGAATTATCAGCGCGATAACAGGAGCTAGCGCAATCTTTTCGCGAAGAATGAGATCCGTTAAAGATTCATTTCCTGGCTTTACCTCACCGTGAAGAGACTTCTGGACCGCGATTAAGACATAAAGGGCGGCAAGAATAATTCCCAGTGTTGCAAAGATTGCAGCTATTGGATAACGAGTAAATGTTCCAGCAAGAACTAAGAATTCAGAGATGAAACTGGAGAGACCAGGAAGAGCAAGTGCTGATAGACCTGCGATAAAGAAGGACCAGGCCAAGATAGGCGTAACGCGCTGTAGTCCACCAAAGTCATCGATCTGTGAAGACTTGCGGCGAGCGACCATCCAACCTGCGGTCATAAAGAGCGCAGCAGTGGAGAAGCCGTGGTTAACCATATAGAAAGTAGCACCAGTCAGGCCTTGGGTTGTCATAGCAAATATTCCAAGCGTGATTACGCCGAAGTGTGAAATCGAAGTAAATGCGATCAAGCCATTTATATCTTTCTGACCGATAGCTAGGAATGCACCATAGAGAATTGAAATAACAGCAAGGGTGATAATTACCGGCGTAAATGTCTTTGTGGCATCTGGGAAGAGCGTCATGCAGAAACGAATCATTCCGTATGTACCGACTTTATCCATGACTCCTAGAAGAAGGATTGAAGTTCCCGGTGTCGCCGCTTTAGCCGCGGATGGCAACCAAGTATGAAATGGCCACAGCGGGGCTTTAATTGCAAAGGCAATAAAGAATCCTAAGAACAACCAGTTCTGTGTAGGTGCATCAATCTGCATCGTCGATAACTTGGTGAGATCAAAAGTTCCGCCGATTTGATTGGTAGAGATGATGTATGTGCCAATAAGCGCTGCCAACATCAAGAGACCACCAAGAAGACTGTAAAGCAGGAACTTGAGTGCAGCGGCTGCCCGCTCTCCGCGCCCATATCCCCCGATGAGGAAATAGACCGGAATGAGCATTGCTTCAAAGATGACATAGAAGAGGAAAACATCTGTAGCGGCAAAGACGCCAATCATCATTGCCTCTGAGATGAGAATCAAAATATAGAACGTCTTAGTGCTCCATCGGCCGCCTTCGGATTCATTCCAACCAGCAAGGATGACGATGGGGACAAGGATCGTGGTTAACAAAATGAGAACGAGCGAGATCCCATCGATACCTACCGCGTAATTTATTCCGAAGTTTGGAATCCATGAGCGCGATTCCACAAACTGGAAGCCTGAGGCAGAGAGCTTAAATTGAGAAGCCATCACTGCAGAGACTGCAGCGACAAGGAGCGAAAATCCAAGTGCGATTCTCTTTGCAAGAAGAGCGTCCGCTTTGGGGCTAAGAGCAAGAGCCAGGACTCCAACTAACGGAAGAAGTTCTAGCGTAGTCAAGATACTCATAGCGTCACCACCCAAACTGTTGCAATAAGCGCAAGTAATCCGATGAGCATTACGAGTGCATAGGTCCGGATAAATCCATTTTGAAGGTTACGAATCCACCCTGCGATAGTTTGCAGAGAGAAACCAACCGCTTTTACTGCGCCATCGACAATTGATTTATCAGTGAAGAGAAGCCCGGAAGTGAGCTTCTGGCCCGGCCGCATAAGTACTGCCTCGTTAAAGCTATCTTGATAGAGATCCTTACGCGCAGCCTTAGTAAATACTGAAACTTCCGTAGGAGCCTCAACTGGAACGGTGCGGTACTTAACAATTGCAGCGAGAACTCCAAGTACGACCACCACGATAGCCATAGTTGATACAACGATTGGCTTGAGAAATTCTTCGCCATGCTCGTGATGATGTGGGTCAACAATTGGTTGAAGCCAATTGACCATCGCATTACCGGATGCGAGTAAGAATCCAGAGGTAACAGAACCAACTGCCAAAATCGCCATTGGAATCCACATCAGGGCTGGACTCTCGTGCGGATGAGCTTTATCGTCCCAACGCTTAGATCCTGCAAAAGTAAGAACTACAACTCGGGTCATATAGAACGCGGTTATTGCTGCACCGAGAAGTGCCGCACCACCTAAAAGAATTCCTTTGAGACCGCCGGCGTTAAATGCAGTTTCGATGATTTTATCTTTGGAATAGAAACCGGCAAATGGAGGTACTCCGATAATTGCGAGATAACCCAGACCAAATGTGACAGTAGTAATTGGCATAAATCTTGCCAAGCCACCGAATCGACGCATATTTACTTCGTCATCCATGCCATGCATGACAGATCCAGCACCAAGGAACATTCCCGCCTTAAAGAATCCGTGAGTTATGAGGTGCATAATTGCAAATGCATAACCGATAGGTCCAAGGCCAGTTGCAAGAATCATGTAACCAATTTGCGACATTGTTGATGCAGCAAGTGCTTTCTTGATGTCATCTTTAGCGGTACCAACGATTGCACCGAAGAGCAATGTGATTGCGCCAACGATTACAACAAGGAGTTGTGCGGTAGCGGAGGCATCGAAGATGAAATTAGAGCGAGTAATTAGATAGACGCCAGCTGTCACCATTGTTGCCGCGTGGATCAGAGCAGATACTGGGGTTGGACCAGCCATTGCATCTCCGAGCCAAGATTGCAGTGGGAATTGTGCGGATTTGCCGGCAGCGGCAAGCAACAACATCGCACCGATTGCAGTTAGCGCTGCTGGCGATGCATGGTGGGCGTGCTCTTTAACGCCTGCAAATGAGACAGTGCCGAATTGAGCGAAGGCAATCATGATTGCGAGTGAAAGTCCTACATCACCGACGCGGTTAGCAACAAAAGCCTTCTTGGCTGCGGTGGCGTAGGCAGGCTTCTGATTCCAGAAACCAATAAGTAGATAAGAGGCAAGGCCAACGCCCTCCCAGCCAACATAAAGATTGAGATATGAATCGCCCAATACAAGGAGCAACATCGCTGCAATAAATAGATTGAGGTATGCAAAGAAGCGACGTCGATCGCGATCATGCGACATATATGCAATTGAATAGATATGAATAAGCGTTCCTACGCCAGTAATAAGCAGGACGAAGGCGATTGAAAGTTGGTCGAGAAGGAGTGAGGCATCGACCTGAAAGGAGCCAACAGAAATCCAGGTAAAGATGTGTTGGGTAGCCGGACGTGCATCGCCTGAGCGGCTGCGCATCGCGAAGAATTCAAGTACTCCGATGACAAATGCTGATCCCGACACCAATGTTGCTAAGAGGTGGCCCCACTTATCAGCCTTGCGGCCAAGAATGAGAAGTAGTGCAGAACTTATAAGAGGAAGCGCAATGAGATAAACGAGAAGGTTGCTAGTAGTCATGGTTATCGCTTCAACAAACTAGCATCATCGATTGATGCTGATCGACGGGAGCGATAAATCGTTACGATAATCGCTAGGCCAATTACCACTTCGCAAGCAGCCACAACCATGGTGAAGAAGGATGCGACTTGACCATCCAAATTACCGTGGATTCGTGAGAAGGTGACAAAGGCAAGGTTGGTTGCGTTGAGCATGAGCTCCACGCACATAAAGACCACAATTGCGTTGCGACGAACAACAACGCCAACTGCGCCAATCGTGAAAAGAATTGCTGAGAGGTAGAGGTAGTTCGAGATATCCATTTAGTTCTCCTCCTCTTCCTTGAGTTCAAGTTCAAAGAGTTTGCTATCGATCATATTTCCACGAGCGTTAAGCGTTGCAGAAATAGATGAAGGGGCTGGTGTTCCATCAGGAAGTAACGCAGGAACATCCACCGCATTGTGTCTGGAGTAGACACCTGAACTTGGGAGACCGGCCGCCGTTGCTAACGATGCACCACGGAAACGGGCGATTGACTTATCGCGCTGAAGATTCTTAGCAATTGGCTTCTGGCTATGGGCCAACACCATTGCACCTAAGGCAGCAGTGATAAGGAGTGCTGATACAACTTCAAATGCCCAGACATACTTAGTAAAAAGTTCGGTTGCAATAGATTGCACATTGCCAACAATTTCTAGATCTTTCAGACCTACTGCTGGTTTAGCTTGTACAGCACGGGAGATCAAGGAGATAAGGAGTCCACCTACGCCGACCGCTGCAGTAATTGCAGTTGCGCGCTGACCCTTAATTGTTTCGACTAGCGAATCAGAGCTATCGACTCCTACTAACATCAGAATAAAGAGGAAGAGCATCATGACTGCGCCGGTATAAACAACTACTTGGACGATTCCAAGGAAGAGCGCATCTTGTGCGATATAGAAAATCGCAAGAGTTACCATGACCCAAGCGAGGAGTAGTGCAGAGTGAACCGCCTTCTTCACAAGCAGCATTCCTAAGGCAGATAGAACTGCAAGAGGGGCAAGGAACCAGAAGAGAACTGCTTCGGGAGTTGCAGTTGCACCTGATTCAAGAGCGAGAGTAATCACTGTTACTTCACCTCTTGAGATGGATGCGGGCCAGTAATTGCGCCCTTGTAATAATCGGTATCAGTAGTTCCTGGATACATAGGGTGCGGCGCAGGAATCATTCCGGCGCGCATGGGTCCCAGGAGATCGTCTTTTTCAAAAATTAATTTTTCGCGAGTGGAATCTGCGAGTTCGTATTCGTTAGTCATAGTGAGTGCACGAGTTGGACAGGCTTCAATGCAGAGTCCACAAAAGACGCAACGAAGATAATTAATTTGATAAAC
>CAFBME010000006.1_pt1 | contig 19904 bp, 17 predicted proteins | sample 7268471 | NCBI WGS metagenome assembly CAFBME01 (sample SAMEA6814060, study PRJEB35770) | uncultured Actinomycetes bacterium | biome: Freshwater; feature: Freshwater reservoir; material: water | place: Czech Republic | collected 2017-05-23 | depth 30m m | reverse complement strand
GCACTGTATGTCGCGCCGAATACTGGCGGCGAATCATTCGGAATCATTCTTGCTGAAGCTATGGCTTCTGGGACTGCCATCGTCGCAAGTGATATTCAAGCCTTTACAGATTTACTTCAAAATGGTCAGAGTGGCGCACTATTTACCTCCGAGGATTCTTCCTCACTCGCCAAAGTCATTACCAATCTTTTGAATAACGAGAAAGAGCGAGAACAACTCATTGAAAGCGGGATAAGGCGCTCACTTGATTTTGACTGGGAGAAGGTTGCTTGCGATATCGTCGATGTGTACGAGATGGCAATGGTCGGAAATGAAGGAATACGGCTTGCCTCCGAGGGTAGAGTGTGGAATCGCTGGCGGGGAGGGGAGTAAATGACGAAGACGCTTATCTTGCTTGCAGCCCTTGTTCTGATCCTTGCCTGGTATCTGTCATTTTTGGCATCGCGTCTTGATCGATTGCATCATCGAGTAGAGACCTCGTGGGAACACTTAGATGCGTTGTTGCAGCGACGAGCAGCGGTTGCGCTAGAGATTGCACACTTTTCTGATATCGATCCGGCAACATCACTCGTGTTGACGGCCTCTGCATATCAAGCGCGCGAGGCCAGCATTTTAGAGCGTAGTGAATCTGAAAGTAGCCTCTCGGAGGTATTGAAACTTTTTCTTGGGGCAGGGGAGGAAGAAATCCTCAACCCAGAACTATCCCGCGAACTGCGTGAAATCACTGAAAAAATCAGATTTGGAATCACCACCCATTTGGAAGCGGTCAACACGGCGAGAAATGTAAGAAATAAATTTGCGGTAAAGCTCTTTCGATTAGCTGGACATGCGCCACTTCCGGTGAGATACGCCTTTGAGGATGATATTTTATGAAATCAAAGCTCGCGCTTTTCGCCTCCCTGACAGTTTTAGCAGTGAGCGCTTGTTCAGTACCTTTCACCTCAGTAAAGAGTTCTACTGAGCAAGAGATTTCTACAAATATTCTTACCGGGCTTGCGGGCAGCAATGGTCCTGTTCTTGCTGTGAAAATTGATGACACTCCTGAAGCTCACCCGCAGATCGGTTTGGAAGCTGCCGATGTTGTGTACATCGAACAAGTTGAAGGCGGGCTCACTCGACTAGCGGCGATCTATTCTCAATATCCGGAAACTATCCCAACAAGGATTGGACCTATTCGGTCAGCTCGGATAAGTGATCTAGAGATACTTGCACAATATGGCAAGGTTGGATTCGCTTTCAGCGGTGCCCAGACAAAGCTGTATCCGAAAATTAGCGCCGCAAATTTGGTTAATCTCAGCGCCGACCGCCAGCCGGCATCGATATATTCACGAGATACCACCAGATATGCCCCTACTAATATGATTCTTGATCCGGCTGCTCTGCTCACCAAGACCATTACAACCGAAGGAACTTCTATTGATTCCGTGAAGTCGGTTGGCTGGAGCTTTGGGGAGATGAGCAAAGATCCCAAGTTCCTCTCTGCAAACTCAGTGGTGAAAATCCAGGAAGCTGATCTGAGTTGGCCCGCATCTAGTTACCAAATTCGTTGGTCTTCACCCGAGAAGAAATGGCTTATCGACTACCGCCACCAACCAAATTTAGTTGCGGATGGTTCGCAACTATCTGTCGCCACCTTCATTGTTCAAATCGTTTCTATAACTAACTCAGAATATTCAGACAAGGTCGGAGGAATTACGCCCTTCAGCAATACGGTAGGAAGTGGCGTGGGTTACCTCTTACGTGATGGAGCGGCCTTTCCTATTACATGGAGTCGAAATAGCGAGACAGAAGGAACCAGTTTCCGCCTTAAAGATGGTTCGGAAGCAAAGTTTGCGCCAAGCCAGATCTGGATTGCGTTGACCGACAAGGCCCCGGCCTTCATCTATCCGCCAGCACCCACTCCGACCAAGTAGACTTTGGCTCTCATAATTACCTCAGGAGCCTCATGTCTAAGAATTCACAAGATTCAGTTGTCGGCACTTCACGCGTTAAGCGCGGCATGGCTGAAATGCTTAAGGGTGGCGTCATCATGGACGTTGTCAATGTTGAACAAGCAAAGATTGCTGAAGATTCAGGCGCAGTAGCCGTAATGGCACTTGAGCGCGTTCCTGCTGATATCCGCGCACAGGGTGGGGTTTCTCGCATGTCTGATCCTGACATGATTGAAAAAATTCAAGCGGCGGTATCAATTCCAGTAATGGCAAAGGTCCGCATCGGACATTTTGCTGAAGCTCAAGTTTTACAGACGCTAAAGGTTGACTACATCGACGAGTCTGAAGTTCTCACTCCGGCAGATTACGAACACCACATCGATAAGTGGAGTTTCGATATTCCTTTTGTTTGCGGTGCAACTAACCTCGGTGAAGCTCTTCGACGTATTAGCGAAGGCGCCGCGATGATCCGTTCCAAGGGTGAAGCGGGCACTGGTGACGTTTCGAACGCGACAACTCATATGCGCAAGATTGGTGGCGAAATTCGTCGACTATCTTCTATGCGCGAGGACGAGCTCTATGTTGCAGCAAAAGAATTGCAAGCCCCATATGCATTAGTCAAAGAAGTTGCCGAAACCGGAAAACTACCTGTAGTTCTCTTCACTGCCGGTGGAATTGCAACGCCTGCTGACGCGGCGATGATGATGCAACTTGGTGCCGATGGCGTCTTTATCGGTTCCGGAATTTTCAAGTCTGGTGACGCGGCCAAGCGCGCTGCGGCTTGCGTTAAGGCAACGACATACTTCTCAGATCCAAAAATTGTTGCCGATGCCTCACGAGGTTTAGGTGAAGCGATGGTGGGTATTAACGTTGCTGATATTCCAGTTCCTCACCGCCTTGCTGAACGTGGCTGGTAATTCTCGCTTCAATGAAGATTGGCGTTTTAGCTCTACAAGGTGATTTTCGCGAACATATCGCCACGCTTACTTCTTTAGGAATTGATAGTTATGCAGTCAAGACAGTTGAAGAACTAACCAGCGTCGATGCACTTGTAATTCCAGGTGGTGAATCAACGACAATAAGTAAATTGGCCATTGCTTTTGGAATCATGGAACCAATTCGTCTTCGAATTGCGCAAGGTATGCCGGTCTATGGCTCTTGTGCAGGAATGATTCTGCTTTCAAAGAAGATTATCGATGCCGCCTCAGAACAAGAATCGTTTGGTGGTATTGACATCACGGTCCGCAGAAATGCATTTGGACGCCAGGTTGATTCATTTGAATCCAAGCTGGTCGTAAAAGGTATTCCTGGCGAGCCGGTCCAAGCGATATTTATTCGAGCTCCTTGGGTCGAGAGTGCTGGTGTGGATGTAGAAGTCTTAGCTAGCGTGGAGATAGATGGCCAGTCGCATCCGGTCGCCGTTCGCCAGAACAATGCCTTAGCAACCTCGTTCCACCCCGAGATTTCAGGGGATAGCCGAATACATCGATATTTCGTAGAAGAGATTTGCCAGCCAGCGGTGGGGAAGTAGTACCTTTCTTTCCTGGGATTTTTCGCAATATTACTGAGGGGGTTGGACGTGTCAGGCCATTCCAAGTGGGCAACGACCAAGCACAAGAAAGCGATTATTGACTCTCGCCGTGCAAAGAATTTTGCAAAGTTGATCAAGGGAATCGAAGTTGCTGCACGTGGCGGCGGCGCAGATATTTCTGGAAACCCAACGCTTTTCGATGCAATCGCAAAGGCAAAGAAGAATTCAGTCCCGGCAGACAATATTGATCGTGCGATTAAGCGTGGTGCCGGTCTGGAATCGGGCGGCGCGGATTACCAAACAATTATGTATGAAGGTTATGGACCAGGCGGAGTCGCACTTCTCATCGAATGTCTCTCCGACAACCGCAATCGTGCTGCCTCTGAAGTTCGCGTAGCTGTCACTCGCAATGGCGGCAACATGGCAGATCCAGGATCGGTTTCTTACATGTTTAACCGCAAAGGTGTCATCATCGTTAGCAAGGCCAATGGCGTAACAGAAGATAAGGTTTTGGAGAGCGTGCTAGACGCCGGTGCTGAAGAAGTTAACGACCTCGGCGAAGCATTTGAGGTTGTCAGCGAAGCCTCTGATTTGGTCGCCGTTCGTGAATCACTTCAGGCTGCCGGAATTGATTATGAATCTGCTGATACCTCTTTTCTGCCAACTCTCTCGGTTCCCCTTGATGCAGAGTCTGCGGCAAAGGTGTTCCATCTCATCGATGCCATTGAAGAGCTCGACGATGTGCAGAATGTCTTCGGTAACTTTGATGTCTCTGACGAAGTTATGGCGAGCCTCTAATTTCTTCCTTCTCATTGTAAGTAGGCTCAGAACATGCGAGTACTTGGAATCGACCCCGGTTTAACTCGCTGCGGTATCGGAATTGTAGAAAGTGTGCGCCCGCAACATCTCGAAATGATTGGGGTAGGGGTTATTAAGACCTCTCCCGAAATCTCACTGGAGTACCGGTTGCTTGAACTCGAGGTTTCATTGCAGCAATGGGTAAAAGATTTCTCCCCGGATGTAATTGCTATCGAACGAGTCTTCTCGCAACTCAATGTTCGCACTGCCATGGCAACTGGCCAAGCAGCAGGGGTTGCCCTTCTCTTAGCAGCGAGATTAGATATCCCAGTCGCAATGCACACTCCAACGGAGGTTAAAGCAGCTGTTACAGGTTCAGGTCGCGCGGACAAGAAACAAGTCGCGTTAATGGTTCAAAAATTGTTGAAATTGAATGAAATCCCCAAACCCGTAGATAGCACCGATGCGTTAGCCCTGGCGATATGTCATCACTGGCGCGGAGCTGCAAATTCAAAATTGGAAGCTGCCGTTGCTACAGAGAAGCGTCGGTTAAAAAAGGTGGCAATGAAATGATTGCCTCTATTAGTGGAACCGTAAAACAGATATCGCTCACCAGCGTTGTAATTGAAGTTGGATCAACGGGCGGAATTGGCATGCTTGTGCATGTTCCTAGTTCGCTTGCTGCCACCCTAGTTCTCGGAAAAAACGCTGAACTTGCCACCACCCTGGTCGTTCGCGAGGATGCGCTAACCTTGTATGGATTTGAGAGCTCACACGCACGCGATTTCTTTGAATTGCTTCAGACAGTTTCTGGAATTGGCCCGAAAGTTGCCCAGTCCGCGCTCTCCATGATGAATGAAGTTGAGTTATCGACGGCAATTGCTAGTGGGGATAACCTCGCACTTGAACGCATACCTGGATTAGGAAAGAAAGGTGTGCAACGTTTGATTCTGGAACTTAAAGAAAAAGTTGGTTCAACATCTCATTCGCACGCTCCAGCAGCTCAACTTTGGCGCGCTTCTATCACCGAAGCACTCATTAACCTCGGTTATTCACAGCGGGAGAGCGATAAGGCGATAGATGTGGTGGCGAGCGAGTTTGGCGCCCAGGTATCGGCGCAACCAGTTGCTGAACTACTCAAGTTAGCTTTGCAACAATTAGGCCGGTCCTAATGGAGCACGAAATAACTTCACTCACCGCCTCTGAAGAAGAGGGCGCACTAGAGCTTGCACTTCGCCCAACCTCATTACAAAGTTTTGTCGGACAGAAGAGGGTCGCTGATCAATTAGATCTCCTTCTCGCCGCTGCCCGTTCCAGGCACGCACCGGCCGATCACGTACTTCTTTCGGGCCCACCAGGATTGGGTAAAACAACTCTTGCAATGATCATTGCAAGCGAAATGAATGCACCAATTCGAATCACTAGCGGTCCGGCAATTCAACATGCGGGGGACTTAGCATCAATTTTAAGCACGCTGGTTGAAGGTGAAATTCTCTTTCTTGACGAGATTCATCGCATGTCTCGCCCCGCCGAAGAACTTCTTTATATGGCAATGGAAGATTTTCGAGTGGACCTCATTGTTGGTAAGGGTGCGGGCGCTACCTCCATTCCACTACAGCTTCCGCATTTCACTCTCGTAGGGGCGACAACGCGTGCGGGTCTCTTGCCCAGCCCACTTCGAGATCGATTTGGATTTACTGCGCAATTAGATTTTTACGAAGATAGCGATTTAGCAACGATTGTTCGGCGAAGTGCTGGTTTGCTGGGGATCACGATTTCAGAGGATGCGATTTGCGAGATCGGTTCGCGTTCGCGCGGCACCCCTCGAGTAGCTAACCGCCTGCTTCGACGAGTTCGAGATTTTGCACAAGTTCATAACAAAGGGGTAGTAGGCCTCAACGAAGCGAATGCCGCGTTGAAGATGTATGAAGTTGACCCGAAAGGTTTGGATAGATTAGATCAGGCCGTTCTCGCTGCCCTTGCGCATAGATTTAGCGGAGGGCCCGTCGGGCTGACAACTCTGGCAATGGCAATCGGAGAAGAAGCCGAGACCATCGAATCCCTGGCCGAACCCTTCTTGGTAAGAATGGGTTACCTCTCGAGGTCACCTCGCGGACGAACTTTGACCGCTCTGGGCTATACCCACCTAGGAGTTGAAATTCCTGAGAGCGTGGTCAAAGGGATGGATTACGAGCCTGGCGGTCTTTTCGACACACCCTCATCTAATGCCTAGACTTACGCCTCATGTCTGCCAATAATTCAAAATCAGCGAGGTCTGTAAAGGCCCCAGGTCGCCCAGCGCGAACCCTGGCCATTCTTCTTATATCGATAGTCGCCTTTGGCGCGCTAGCCCTGGTGCAAGGAGCGACAAGTTTCAAACTTGGTCTCGACCTTCGTGGCGGCACTAGCGTCACCTTGCAGCCGCGAGTTAGTGACGGCGGCAAAGTTACAAGCGCTGCTATTGATCAGGCAGTCGGAATCATTCGTCAGCGAGTTAACTCGCTAGGTGTTGCAGAGTCTGAAGTATCGGCTCAAGGTACCGGTGCAAATCGTCAGATTATTATTTCGGTTCCAGGCGAGACTGGTCGCAGAATTGTGGAACTTGTTGGACAGACTGCTGAACTTCGTTTCCGCCAGGTTTTAGCCGAAGGTGCTGGTAACGCAGGTTCACTTCTCTCCGCTGTCGACACAAAGACAGCTGCGCCTTCCACATTGCCTGCTGGCATAACACCAGCTCTCAACTCGGCTTATGCAGCGCTCGACTGTTCACTGCCAGAGAATCGCCAAGGTGGCGGTGGGGATACTCCTGATGCTGCGATAGTTTCTTGCAGTCGTGATGGCATCTCAAAATATATTCTCGCGCCAGCCGAAGTATTAGGAAACCAGGTTTCTAAAGCCTCTGCTGCAATCGACCAGCAAGGTGCATCAGGTTGGTATGTAATGCTCGACTTTAATGGTGAAGGTACGAAGAAATTCGGAGAGATGACCACACGTGTTACTGGTCTTGCCTCACCACAGAATCAAGCTGCGATTGTTCTCGACGGACTAGTAGTTTCAGCACCGCGCATCAACGAGGCGATTAATTCTGGTAGCGCTCAAATCACTGGAAGTTTCACGCAGGTAGAAGCCAGCGATCTGGCCAACGTTCTTAAGTACGGAGCTTTGCCGCTTGCCTTTGACCGAGGCGAGGTTCAGCAAGTATCGCCAACTCTTGGCGCAAGTCAGCTACATGCCGGACTTCTTGCTGGTGCGTTAGGTCTGCTCTTGGTGATTCTCTATTCGATGATTTATTACAAGGGTCTTGGGTTGGTCTCAGTGGGATCACTTCTTGTTGCTGCGGCAATCGTTGTGCTCGCATTCCTCCTGCTCGGTAAATGGATTGGTTTCACTTTAACTCTGGCAGGTATCGCTGGCGCAATTGTGGCGATCGGAATCACGGCAGACTCGTTTATTGTCTATTTCGAGCGTTTGCGTGATGAGGTCCGAGATGGTCGCTCATTGCGAACTGCAGTCGAAACCGGATGGGCACGAGCTAGACATACCGTTATCATTGCCGACAGCGTCTCGTTGATTGCATCTATCGTTCTCTACTTCTTCGCAGTTGGCGGAGTTAGAGGATTCGCATTTACTTTAGGTCTGACCACAATTGTGGATCTCTTCGTAGTTTTCTTCTTCACCAAACCGTTGGTGACGCTATTGGCTCGAATCCCGTTCTATGCCGAAGGTCGCGCGCTATCAGGATTCTCATCAAAGAGTCTTGGCATCGCACCATCAGCCTCAACTCAATCTGCTTCAAAGGAGGCATAAGCCATGAGTCGTTTATCTGGAATCGGTGGCCGTCTATACCGCGGTGAAACTTCGTTCGATTTTATTGGTCGTCGCAAAACTTGGTACGCAGTCTCAGCTCTATTTCTGATTCTCTCAGCGGGGGCTCTTGGTATTCAAGGACTTAAGCTAGGCATTGAATTCAAAGGTGGTTCGTCGTACATGGTGACGACAAATAATCCATCAGTAGCAGATGCAGAATCTGCGGTAGCGGCATCTGGTTATTCAGGTGAAACCGTTATCCAGAAAATCGGCACGGATAAGATCCGAGTGCAGACCGGTTCTCTTTCAAATGCGCAATCCAATGAAGTTCAAAATGCACTTGCCGCAAAATTCAATGTAGATATCAACAATATTGATACGCAGAGCATCGGACCCTCATGGGGTAAAGAAATTACGCGTAAGGCGCTCTATGGTTTATTCGGGTTCCTGATTGTCGTAATGATCTACTTGGCTATGGCCTTTGAGCCAAAGATGGCGCTAGCAGCGATTGTTGCGGTTATCCACGACGTATTCATCACGGTGGGCATATACGCGCTAGTTGGATTTGATGTTACGCCGGCAACGGTAATTGGCTTCCTCACCATTCTCGGATATTCCTTATATGACACCGTAGTTGTGTTCGATAAGGTACGCGAGAACACTAAATCGGTGACGAGCGTTGGAAAGTTGACCTATTCACAGGCCGCAAACCTTGCCGTCAACCAGACGCTCGTGCGTTCGTTCAACACCTCACTCATCGCTCTACTACCCGTAGCTTCAATCCTCTTTGTAGGAGCAGGTCTACTTGGCGCAGGAACGCTCAAGGATCTCTCGCTCGCGCTCTTTATCGGATTAGCAGTTGGAACTTACTCCTCAATATTTATTGCAACTCCAATCTTGGCAGTTCTTCGCGAACGCGAACCTGCCATGAAAGCTCTTGCAAAGCGCGTGAATGCGAGAGGCGGACTCACACCGGTTGAAGTCAGTGCTGCGCAAGCAAGCCTTACTGGTGCTTCTGTTGCAACAAAGATTGAAAAGGACGACCGTCCTCGTGGTCCTCGCAATCAACCTAAACGCAAACGCCGCTAGTAGGAGACCTTTTCACAGCAGAGGTAGCCTAGGAGCATGAAAGCGCTGCTTGAGCCGTTAGTAAGCAAAGTTCTTGCTCACCATTCCCATGTCGATGTGGAAGAGCTCGAACGCGCATTTGATATCGCAGAAAAAGCTCATGATGGACAGAGTCGCAAATCTGGGGAACCCTACATCACGCATCCGATTGCCGTAGCAGAAATCCTGGCTGACATTGGTCTTGATCAAGCAACCATCATCGCAGCAATTTTGCACGACACAGTAGAAGATACGAATTACTCGCTTGAACAATTACGAAAGGACTTTGGAGTCGAAGTCGCTGCACTAGTCGATGGAGTTACAAAACTCGACAAGCTCTCATACGGTCCAGATGCAGAAGCTGAAACATTGCGCAAAATGGTGATTGCGATGTCTCGCGATATTCGTGTTCTTGTTATCAAGTTGGCTGATCGATTGCACAATGCCCGAACATGGCAATACGTTTCGCCAGAATCTGCTGCCCGCAAGGCGCGCGAGACGCTCGATATTTATGCACCGCTTGCGCATCGTTTGGGCATGAGCGCAATTAAATGGGAATTGGAAGATATCTCCTTTAAAACAGTTGAGCCCAAAATTTACGATGAGATTGAACGGTTAGTGCAAGAACGTTCTCCATCGCGCACAAAGTTCACTGAAGAAGTTGTTGCCGATATTCAAAGCGATTTAGCAGCTGAAAAGATTACCGCAAAGGTCTCTGGTCGTCAGAAGCACTTGTATTCGGTCTATCAAAAGATGATTGTGCGTGGCCGCGAATTTAATGAAATTTATGATCTTGTTGGTATAAGAATTCTTGTGGATGACGTCCGCGATTGTTACGCAGTTTTAGGATCGATCCATGCCCGATGGAGTCCGGTTCCTGGACGGTTTAAAGATTACATCGCGATGCCAAAGTTCAATCTATATCAATCCCTTCATACAACGGTTATTGGACCCAACGGCAAAGCAGTTGAGATTCAGATCCGCACTTTTGATATGCACGCAAGAGCTGAATACGGCATTGCAGCTCACTGGAAATATAAGCTGAAGAATGCGGAAGAGAGTAAAGCGGGCACTCCGGATATGGCTTGGCTTAAACAATTACATGAATGGCAACAAGAGACTGAAGATGTGGGGGATTTTCTCGACACTCTTCGCTACGACTTGCGCACACCTGAAGTCTTTGTCTTCACTCCTAAAGGAACCGTTATCGCATTGCCTGCCGGCAGCACTCCAGTCGATTTCGCATTCACGGTACATACCGAAGTCGGCTATAAGTGCGTTGGGGCCAAGGTGAATGGCAAGCTCGTTCCTCTTGAATCCGTACTCGTCAATGGCGATGTCATAGATATTGTCACCAATAAACACGAGGGCGCCGGTCCAAGTAGAGACTGGCTTAACTTCGTGCAATCGCCACGTGCACGTTCAAAGATTAAGGCCTGGTTCTCGAAAGAGCGCAAAGAGGAGGCAATTGAAGCCGGCCGCGAATCTTTAGCCAGACAGATGCGAAAGGTGGGGCTGCCACTTACAAAGATTTTTGCTGGGCAAGCCATTCTCGAACTCGCACATGACTTGCACTATCCAGATATTGAATCACTATATGCCGCGATCGGTAATGGTCATATCTCGTCACAAGCTGTGGTGGAGAAATTAGTCGCCGCAACTGGTGTAGATAGTCCAGTGATTGAAGATGAATTGGAATCTCATTTTCCAACAGTGAATTTTCAGAACGTTTCGCGTAATACCTCAGGCGTGGAAGTTATTGGTGCTGGAGAAGTTATGGTGAAACTTGCTCGATGTTGCACCCCGGTACCAGGTGATGAAATCATCGGTTTTATCACTAAGGGGAGTGGCGTATCCGTTCACAGAAAAGACTGCATCAATCTCTCAGATTTGATTCTGAACCAACCTGATCGAATCGTCGCAGTTAACTGGAATCGCAATGCTAAGACCCTCTTTTTAGTCAATATCCAAGTCGAGGCGTTAGATCGCGCGCGCTTGCTATCGGATGTGACCAAAACTCTCTCTGACCAACACGTGAATATATTGAATGCTTCAGTCAGTACAGCGAAAGATCAGACCGCCTTCTCCAGGTTCACCTTCGAAATGGCTGATGCGACTCACTTAGATGCCGTGCTCTCTGCGGTTCGCAGTATCGAAGGCGTCTATGACGTCTATCGCACAACAAATAATTGAAGCGATCTACGCTTTAAAGTCGGCTAATCCCTTTTGAGCTTCTGCAAGCCAGGCTTTCCGAGCTTCGGCAGCTTCACGTGCGACCTTTGCCTTAGCGGAGTTTCCAGCAGCTTCCGCTTTTGACGCGGCGTTTTCATAATCTTCGATTGCCTTAATGAGACCTTGAACAACGTCGTTGGCGCGTGCGATAGCGGTTGGATCGGTTCGACGAGAGAACTCTTCATTAAGAGTATGAATCTCTGATTCAACTTTTTCGACTCTGGCATCTAGCGCGGCACGCTTAGCACGCTCGGTCATGCCGATCTTGTTCCATTGCTCCATGAGTGCGCGAAACTCTTTCTTTGCGACGTGGAGATCAGAAATTGGAAGGATGGCTTCAATTTTCTTGATCAACTCTTCGCGCTTCTCGAGATTTGCAGCCATTGTTTCAGTGCGCTTACCCATGTCGGCATTCTTGGCTGCGAAGAACTGATCTTGAGCGGCCTTGAAGCGCGCCCATAGTTTCGCATCGACGGTCTGCTTGCCCCGGCCAGAGGCCTTCCAGGCATCCATCAACTCTTTAAAGCGGCGAGCGGTATTGAGCCACTCTTTACTGGTTGCAAGTTTTTCAGCTTCCGCGACAATTGCCTCTTTCTTGCCAGCAACTTCGGCGTTAACACTTTCGAGCGACGCGAAATGTGTGCGGCGGCGTTTATCAAACTTATTACGAGAGGCGGAGAAGCGCTTCCAGAGTTCGGTATCGGTGGTTTTGTCCAGCCGAGGAGCAGCCTTCCATGCATCCATCAGAACTTTCAATCGTTCGCTAGTGGATTTCCAGCTCTCAGAAAGAGCGAGAGATTCGGCTTCAATAACAAGCTTCTCTTTCTCAAGAAGCGTCGCAGCGCGCTTAGCCTCACGTACTGCTGATTCGAGATCTTTTCGCTCTTGGTATGCAGCGCGGTGATCTTCAATGAGGGCAGGGAGTTGGTCGACCGATGCAGCAAGTGTTGCAAGGTCTCCTACGCCATTCAAATTCTTGATTTGTTCGCGCAATTTGTTTACTGCTTCGTGCGCATCAGAAGGAACGAGTGCTCCATTTTTGATACGGGCAGCCAGTAGTACGACTTCAGAGGCAGCCGATTCAAATTTACGGACAAAATAAGTCAGAGCTTCTTCAGCACTCTTTCCGGGATATGAACCGACTGAACGTTCGCCTTCAGGAGTACGGACATACACGATGCCATCCTCGGCAACTCGGCCGAATTGAGATGGATCTCCGATAAGTGCGGATGCTGCTGAGATTGGATTCTGCTCTGCAGGCTGATGTGGTGTTGCGTCCATAGGTGCTCCTTCGTTGCGCGTCATTCGCCGAGGTGGCGAACTCGTTATGGATATAGCTGCTGATGGTTAAGGCCAAATGACCTTGAATTCAGGAAGATAAAGGTACCCTGAAGACACTATCCGAGTCGAAATTGTGCGCTCTGGCATGAATATCGCACGCTGGTTGAGCATATATCTGGGGGAGAGTTAATTGATACTGGAATCCATCCCAGCCCCTTACTACGGTACAAATTGTTGGATATTCGCACCAGCCAAAAACTCGGAGTGTTTCATCGTAGATCCAGGAATGGCTATTCCCAATCTGATGGGGCCAATTCAAGAGATTGTTGGTAAGTACAACCTAAAGCCAATAGCAACCTTGGTAACACACGGGCACCTAGACCATACTTTTACAGTTCAACCGCTCTCTGACAAATATGAAATTCCTGCATACATCCATAGCGCAGATCGCAAGACGCTAGGAGATCCCTTTCGAATATTGACCAAGGATGGACCGATTGAGTTAATTCTCAAGGAGATGGGTGTGACGAAATTTTCCGAACCCCGCGAAGTTCGAGAAGTGAGCGACTTGCTGACCCTTTCTATCGCCGGATTTGATATTACGGTTCACCATGCACCGGGACACACAACAGGCTCGGCAGTCTTTGTCGTCAATGATGAGTATCTGCTTTCTGGTGATGTGCTTTTTGCTGGCGCTATTGGACGCACCGATTTACCGTCTGGTTCCTCGGCAGATATGAAGAAATCTCTCGAAAAGAAGATTTTGCCACTCTCAGATGAGCTAATAGTCCTTCCTGGGCATGGTCCACAATCTACAATTGGACGTGAACGCAAGAACAATCCGTACTTGCAGAGAAGCTTTCTTGATTCACCAAGCATGAAGGGGGAGTAATGAGCAAAATTCAATCCCCTAAAGGCGTGAGTGAATACTTCCCGCCACGTTCTGCAAACTTTGAATATGTGCGCAACGCGATGATTGCAGCCGCGAAGAACGCAGGCTATTGGATGATGGAACTTCCAATTTTTGAAGAGACCGAATTATTCGTTCGTGGCGTGGGGGAGTCGACCGATGTTGTCTCCAAAGAGATGTACACATTTGAAGATCGCGGAGGCCGCTCCATAACTTTGCGACCAGAAGGAACTGCCGGGGTCATGCGCTCGGTGATAGAACATAATCTAGATAAGGGTCAATTACCGGTGAAGGTTTGGTACTCCGGGCCATTCTTCCGTGCCGAACGTCCCCAAGCCGGGCGGTATCGACAGTTTTATCAAGTCGGAATCGAAGCCATCGGTGCAGATGATCCTGAAATTGATGCAGAAGTTATTGCAGTTGCACATCGAGCATTTACAAGTATTGGTTTATCAAATTTTAGACTCGACCTAACCTCGCTGGGGGATTCAGAATCACGTTCGCGCCATCGCAAAGACCTGGTTGCATATATAGAAACGTTAGATCTAGATGAGGCAACGAAGGAGAGATCGGCGCTCAATCCGTTACGTCTCTTTGATGACAAGCGCGAAGAGATACGTGCGAAGATGAGCAACGCTCCATTACTTGTTGACTACCTCAATGCTGATGCGGCGGCTCACTTCGAGCAGGTCCAAAGACTTCTCCGCTCTTTTGATATTCCATTTACTCTCAATCCACGTATGGTCCGAGGGTTGGACTATTACACTGGTACAACTTTCGAGTTTGTTCACGAGGGACTTGGCGCGCAATCAGGAATTGGTGGCGGTGGTCGCTACGACGGATTGATGGCCGATCTCGGTGGCGCAAATCTATCCGGAATTGGTTTTGGTCTCGGCGTTGATCGAGTATTGCTCGCCGCCGAAGCAGAAGGCTTGCTCAGTGAAGAAAAGCTCGCACATGATCCACTAGATATCTTTCTGATTGCGATGATTCCGGCCGCTAAAGATAGCGTCGCTCTTCTGACTAATTCATTACGAAATCTTGGAGTTCGCGCTGATATGGCCTATGGAGATAGGGCTCTTAAGGGGGCAATGAAATCGGCGGATAAGAGTGGCGCTCGATTCAGCGTTGTGATTGGTGAGGATGAGATTGCGAGTGGGGTAGTCAAGGTCAAAAATATGGAATCTGGAAGCACGGAGTCGATTACACTAGGCGATCTGAACGCTTGGAAAGGCGCTCTGCTTAACTGATTTTTTTATCGCTCACCAGAAGAAGAGAAATAGGTTTATCTAGATGCTACGCACACATGATGCAGGAACTCTGCGCAAGAGCGATGTTGGCTCCACGGTCACATTGGCTGGTTGGGTAGCAAGACGTCGTGATCATGGCGGTGTCGCATTCATCGATGTGAGAGATGCTTCAGGGGCAGTACAAGCGGTCATTCACGATGAGAAACTCGCAGGTTCACTCCGAGCCGAATGGTGCATTCTCTTGACTGGCAAAGTATCAGCCCGTCCGGACGGTAATTCTAATGAAGCGATTCCGACCGGCGAGATTGAGATCATCACCGAATCGCTACAAGTTCTCAGTGAGGCCGCGCCATTACCGTTTCCGGTTGATAGTGGCGATGTCAGCAACATCAGCGAAGAAGTTCGCCTGAAGTATCGCTATCTCGATCTGCGACGTGAAGGCCCATCGAAGAATCTGCGCCTGCGCTCGAAGGTTACTTCGGCGATTCGCACTGTTATGGATGACGAAGATTTTCTTGAGATTGAAACACCATATCTGACTCGTTCAACACCTGAAGGTGCGCGCGATTTCTTGGTGCCGGTTCGACTTCAACCGGGTAGCTGGTACGCCCTACCTCAGTCGCCACAGCTCTTCAAACAACTTCTCATGGTTGCTGGCATGGAACGTTATTACCAGATTGCACGTTGTTTCCGCGACGAAGATTTTCGGGCCGATCGCCAACCAGAATTTACCCAACTAGATATTGAGATGTCTTTCGTGGACCAAGCAGATGTCCTTGCTGTTGCTGAGAAAGTTTTGACTCGGGTTTTCAAATCCGTCATCAATTACGATATTCCTACTCCCATCCCGCACATGACTTATTGGGAAGCGATGCGCCGTTACGGATCGGATAAACCAGATCTTCGTTTTGGCAACGAGCTTGTGGATGCCACGGAATTTTTTGCTGAGACAACCTTCCGAGTTTTTCAAGCCGATTACGTTGGTGCAGTAGTTATGCCTGGCGGAGCTTCATCAGCTCGTCGCGAACTCGATGCTTGGCAGGAATGGGCTAAGGCTCGTGGAGCGAAGGGACTCGCATATATTTTAGTTGGTGAAGATGGAACATTAGGTGGCCCGGTTGCTAAGAATCTGTCAGAGAAAGAGAGCGCATCTATCGCCGCTCACGTCTCGGCCCAGCCGGGCGATGCCATTTTCTTTGCAGCTGGTGAGAGAATTTCATCGCTCAATCTACTTGGTGCTGTTCGCCTCGAGATTGGCAAACGTTGCGATTTAATCGATCTCACCAAATGGGAATTTCTCTGGGTGGTAGATGCTCCGATGTTTGAAAGAGTTGATAGCACCATTCCCGACAGTGGATGGACCGCGGTGCACCACCCATTTACGGGACCAAAGCCCGAGTTTGCAGATACATTCGATAAAGATCCAGCATCCGCATTGGCATATGCCTACGACATCGTTCTCAATGGCAATGAAATTGGTGGTGGCTCAATCCGTATCCATGACCGTTCAATGCAGCAGAGAGTCTTTGACACTATAGGTCTCTCGCCCGCTGAAGCCGAGAGTAAATTTGGATTCTTGCTTGAGGCGTTTAATTACGGACCGCCGCCGCACGGTGGAATCGCGTTAGGTCTAGATCGCCTATGTGCACTTCTTGCCGGAGCTGATTCTATTCGCGAAGTTATTGCCTTCCCTAAGACCGCTAGTGGCGGGGACCCACTGACTGGCGCCCCAACTCCTATTACAGCACCACAACGCAGAGAAGCCGGTGTCGATTTTGTACCGGAGAAAATTCAACCTAAATAGGGCAGACTTCCTGCGTGAAATCTTTGCTGAAGGCTTCGGCTGCTGCGATCGTTGTGATCGTTGCGCTATCGGGATGCACTTCCACCCCCTCTAATACATATGCAAAGAGTTCTGCTGCTGGAACATACTTCACCGTTCCATATGGATGGCACAAGATTTCGCAGGGACAATTGGACAAGCAAGAATCACAATCGACTTCAGATGGAGCGGCAGATCGAGCATCAGCTGTTGTATGGCAGGAAGCGTATTCGCCTAGTATCGGCGAAAATCCAAAGTCTGTTTTTAGTCTAGATCCTCCGAATTCTCCGATTGCCTTTGTCAGAGTGCGAGCGTTACTTCCCGATGAGGTCAATAGTGTTTCCTACAACTTCTTGCGTGACATCTTTGTTCCACTGACCACTTGGCTTAACAGCTCCACTGATTCGTCAGATGCTCCTCTTCCGATGAGCAATTTCACCTTCCTAGATGAGCGCGAATATGTTGCTAAGAATGCGCATGGCGTTCGTTCGGTCTTCTCCTTCACCGGTGCGGATGGAGTTAGCCAGACTTTCGATCAGACCGCAGTGGTGTCAGATGATCGCGCATATATGTATGTTTTCTTAGTTCGCTCGAAGACTGACTATTACCTCAAACATAGAAAGTCGCTCTCAGATATTTCGCAATCATTTACCGTAAGGGGAGTTCAATGACCGAGAGAAGTAGACCACGCGATACAGATCGCAAAACCAGAGTTCATCTCACCCCATATGACCGCACCAAATTCTTGCTGCTCTTTGTTCTCGTCTTCTTCATTCTTGTATGGGCAGCGATGGCCGATAACCCACTTCTCACCTTTGCCGATGGAGTTCGAGAGATAGCAGAGAGTAAAACATGGCTCATCTTTCTATTCGGAGTTGAGATTATCCGACAACTTCATTTTGCCCTTGCTGAACTGCTCGCCCCGTATCACGGAATATGGGTGAAATATTTCGCATTCGTTGATCGGACGTTGCACAGACTCAGTGATTGGAACCGCTTTCGGCTTTCACGAGTTGTGAAGTCGCTAATTTTCGTTGCACTTTTGGCGGTAGTACTCGGTGCAATCTATAAAGAGACTCCGATTAAAGCTCTCTTCTTTGCGCCTAAAGCGCTGTGGAGTGCGCTCCCAATGCTTGGTCAATTGCTCTTTGCCGTATTTTTCATCATCATCCAGTTCGGAGCCCTCTTCTGGTTCCTCTCACGAGGCGGAATCGATACCTATTTTCCGGATGATATTCGCACCCGATTCTCTGATGTATGGGGCCAAGATCATGTTCTCAATCGAATTCGAGAGAACTTACTATTTTTAGAGTCGCCAGAGAGCATCGAAAAGCATGGCGGTTACGTGCCCGGGGGATTACTTCTGTGGGGCCCGCCAGGTACCGGTAAGACTTTGATGGCAGAGTCGATGGCGGGAGAGACTGGCAAGCCATTCGTATTCGTTGATCCAGGTGCATTCAATAATATGTTTTTTGGAGTTGGAGTTCTTAAAGTTAAGTCACTCTTTAGAAAACTTCGCAAACTCGCACTTCGTTATGGTGGCGTCGTCGTTTTCTTTGATGAAGCTGACTCACTAGGCAACCGTGGCATCTCCACCCAGACTCAGCGCAATACCCCAGCAATTTTTGGCGATTCTTGTCATGGTGGTGAGTATCTATCGCCTACGACTGCCCAGCTACTCATGAAAGATTCTTTTGTCGCCGGCACAGCAGGTGGCGGCGGGGGAGGAATGGGAACTCTGCAAGCTCTACTCACGGAACTAAGTGGTTTAAAGAAGCCACGTGGATTCTTCAACCGAATTGTTCGTCGTGCACTAGGCATGAGGCCCAAGTTGCCGCCTAAATATCGAATTTTGGTAGTAATGGCAACAAATATGCCAGAAGCTCTCGATGAAGCGCTGCTGCGCCCTGGTCGAATTGATCGCATGTACAGAGTTGGATATCCCAGCAAAGCTGGACGCGTGCGTACTTACGAGGGTTATTTAGAGAAGGTCTCTCACTCATTAACTTCTGAAGAGATTGATAAGTTGGCGACCATTACGCCATACGCGACAGGTGCGACTATTAAGGACACCATCAACGAAGCTCTTATTATGGCCATTCGAAATGGTCGAACTTCTATTACTTGGACAGATGTAATAAAAGCCAAGCAACTCAAGGAGCTTGGGCCATCAGAGGATGTTGAATACATCGAGCGAGAACGTCACGCGGTTGCGGTGCATGAGGCGTGTCATGGCGTAATGGCTTACTTAGTCCGCCACCATATGTCCATCGATCTCGCAACAATTGAAAAGGGATCGGATTATCTCGGTATGGTCGCCAGCATTCCTCCGGATGATCAATTCACTCGGTGGAAGAGTGAGTACGAGGCCGATATTTTGGTCTCACTTGCATCTCTTGCTGGTGAGAGAATCTTTTTTGGCGGAGATAATTCATCCGGAGTTTCTGGTGATTTGGAGAGTGCGACCACGATCGCGAGCTTTATGGAAGGGCATTGGGGAATGGGCTCAACCGTTTCATCTCATGCATCTAATCGTCGGTTCGAGGTAGGAGCTCCTGGTGGAGGAAAGCCGCGGGATGCCAAAGATGATTCGAAAGCTTTGCGAATAGCGCTTGCCGATCGCATTGAGGATAACTTGGCCGGGCTTCTATCTAAATCTGAAGAGATTATTAATCTCAATCGACAGAAAGTTCTCTCACTTGCGCACGCCTTGGAGTCGTTTAAGACCATCTCGGGCGAGGATGTAATTGCAGTGATGGAAGGTGGCGTCGGTCCGTTGGTTGATGGACGTCCATATCAAGTCAATGAGAACATCGCTGCTATTGAGAAATATCACCAATCGGCTGCTGCTGCGCATCTCGCTCATCAGAAGCCAGAGGTCGCTATACCAGTATTTAGCGCTTAGGAACGGAGCTTTCGGGTAGGCTCTACCCATGGGTCCCGGCGGAATTGCAGTCATCATCTTGTCGATTTCGGCAGCGATAATCGCAGTTGCAATCGCCTACGTTGTTGTTCGTATCGGCCGACTCGTGGACCAAGCGAGCAAATCTCTCGAGGAGTTAACTCTTGAGACCACTCCGCTCTTAGAAGAAGTGACCACTACCGTTTCTCTCGTCAACGGTCCATTGCATGCAATTAACAAAGTCTCCAAAAACATTGAAGAAGTTTCCGGAAAGATCGCAGAGGCAACTACCGGATTCGCCGACAAGAACTCCACAGCTATGAAAGTGGCTGG
>CAFBME010000001.1_pt1 | contig 50502 bp, 52 predicted proteins | sample 7268471 | NCBI WGS metagenome assembly CAFBME01 (sample SAMEA6814060, study PRJEB35770) | uncultured Actinomycetes bacterium | biome: Freshwater; feature: Freshwater reservoir; material: water | place: Czech Republic | collected 2017-05-23 | depth 30m m | reverse complement strand
TGAATGTGCGCTCGGCTCGCACACGCACTGTTGGAGAAGCAGTTGCCATGAACTGGATTGTCACACTAGATCCAAACGCTTCACTGCCTAGCGAGGAAGCCCTCACTGAAACACTGCGCAAAGCGATTGCCGGTGAGATTGATTTAGCAAAGAGAATCGATGAGCGCATCAGTAGCTATCGCAAAATTCCAGGAATTCCCGTACCTCCGCCTGTCGTTACGGCAACTAATGACATTGCAACACAAGCAACAGTTCTTGAAATTCGCATGCACGATCGACCTGGAGTTCTCTATTCAGTAGCGCGAGCAATCTCCAGATTCGGCGTTGATATCCGCGCAGCAATTGTTTCTACTCTCGGAGCGGAAGCGTTCGATACCTTATATGTGACCGACTTCGCAGGTGAGGCGTTAACCGAGGAGCGGGCAAAGTTATTGGCTAACCAAGTTGAGTCATACCTTTTGACGCAGTACTAACTTTCTAGCCAGTAGTATTTCGCCCATGTTCGATTCCTTATCCGCCAAATTCGCTAGCGCTTTCTCTTCATTGCGCAGCAAAGGGCGGATTAAAGAGGGCGACCTCGAAGATATTCTCGCCGAGATCCGTACAGCTCTTCTCGATTCTGATGTTTCACTCGAGGTAGCAGATTCCTTTATCTCCAAAGTTGATTCTCGTGCACGTATTGCACTGCCCGAACTCAATAAGAGTACTAATCCTTCCCAAGCAATCTTTGAAATAGTTAACTCTGAACTCACTGCAATCTTGGGCGGCAGCGCGCGCAGGATTCGTTTTGCAAAGAAACCTCCGACAGTCATTCTTCTGACTGGTTTACAAGGAGCAGGTAAGACCTCCCTTGCCGGAAAACTTGCGAAGTACTTAAAGGATCAGGGAGATACACCTCTTCTGGTTGCTTCAGATTTACAACGACCTAATGCCGTCACCCAACTTCAAGTTGTGGGGGAGAGCGTTGGTGTTCCTGTCTTCGCGCCAGAGCCAGGTAATGGCGTTGGAGATCCGATTGCGGTTGCTAAAGCGGGTCTTAAATTTGCCGAGGATAAACTTCATAACGTCGTAATCGTCGACACCGCTGGACGCCTAGGCGTTGATGCTGAACTCATGCAACAAGCGGCCAAGATTCGCGATGCAATCAATCCCGATGAAATTCTCTTTGTTGTTGATGCAATGATTGGTCAGGATGCCGTCCGTACGGCCGTTGCCTTCCAAGAGGGCGTCGGTTTTGATGGTGTGGTACTCACCAAAATTGATGGCGATGCTCGTGGTGGTGCCGCGCTTTCGATAACTCAGGTTACGGGCAAGCCGATTATGTTCGCCTCTACGGGTGAAAAGATTGGCGATTTTGATCTCTTCTATCCCGAGCGTATGGCCTCGCGAATATTGGGTATGGGAGATATTGCAACACTCGCCGAGACTGCAAAAGGCGCTTTTGATTCAGATACTGCAGCCAAGCTAGAGACCAAATTTGCTAGCGGCGAAGATTTCACGCTAGATGATTTTCTCTCTCAACTAGAGGCTATGAAGAAGATGGGCTCTATGACCAAGCTGCTTGGCATGTTGCCAGGTGCAAATTCTGGAGCGATGAAGAAACAACTTGAACAATTTGATGAATCAGAACTCGTTCGCACTCAAGCTATTGTGCAATCGATGACTCCGCTAGAACGCCGGGATCCCAAAGTTCTTAATGGCTCAAGACGTTCGCGTATTGCTAAGGGCAGTGGTCGTGCGGTCTCTGAAGTAAATTCATTAATGGAACGTTTTAGTGGCGCACAGAAGATGATGAAGGCGATGCGCAGTGGCAAAGGAATGCCACAGCTTCCGGGCATGACAGGTATGACAGGCATGTCGGGTATGGCGGGTATGGCGGGTATGCCGGGTATGCCAGGAATGCCGAAAGCACCAGTGAAAAACCAGCCCCCCAAGAAGAAATCTAAGTCTGGTAACCCGGCTAAACGCGCTCAAGAAGAGGGCAATTAAGCCGATTTGGCGCATGAGAGCAGGGCTGGCAAGATTAGCCACCTGCTTAAGGGCCCTCTACCCCTTCTGCGAGATTTGAATATAACTAGGACTTATTGATCGATTGACGCTCCCACTGTCATGAAATTTAATCGGTTCGCCTAATGAAAAGGATAAGCCTTCGTGGCCGTAAAAATTAAGTTAATGCGTCTCGGAAAGATTCGCACACCTCATTTCCGTATTGTTGTTGCAGATGCTCGCACCGCTCGTAATGGTCGCGCGATTGAAGAGATTGGCCGTTACTCACCTATCTCTGAGCCATCATTCATCGAAGTTAATTCAGAGCGCGCACAATATTGGATGGGCGTTGGCGCACTGCCAACTGAAGCCGTAGAGGCAATTTTCAAGATCACTGGTGATTGGCAGAAGGCTAAGGGTCTTCCTGGCACCGAAGGCACATTGCGCAAAGCCGCTGAGAAGCCACACAAGCGTGTTGCTTACGAAGCTGCTGTTAAAGATGCAATGGATGAGCCTAAGGATGGCGCTACAACGATGAAGAAGAAGGCGGTAGAGAAGCTTGCTGCTAAGTCTGCTCCTGCTGAAGTTGTCGCCGAAGCTCCTGCTGAAGTTGTTGCAGAAGAAGCTGCTCCAGAAGTTGTTGCAGAAGCACCTGCTGAAGTTGTTGCAGAAGCTCCTGCTGAAGAAAGCGCAGCTGAATAATTATGATCGATGAGGCTCTAGAACACCTCGTCAAAGGCATCGTCGATAATCCCGAAGATGTCGTGATCACCGAGAAGAATCATCGTCGTGGAACAACGCTTGAAGTTCGCGTTAATCCCGAGGATATCGGCAAGGTAATCGGTCGCAATGGTCGCACTGCTCGTGCACTTCGCACAGTTGTAAGCGCACTCGCTGGTCGCTCTGTTCGCGTCGATCTCATCGAGGCTGACGAGGCCCGTTAACAATGCTCCTCACCGTCGCTCGAATTGGGCGCGTGCATGGAGTTCTCGGCGAAGTAACAATCGAAGTTCGCACCGACGAACCTGATGAACGTTTCTTTGTTGGCTCTGTCCTTGCGACGGAGCCAGCTTCTTTTGGTCCACTCACAATTTCCTCCGTCCGCGATCACAATGGAATTCTGCTCTTGGGTTTTAATGGAATTAAGGATCGTAATTCAGCGGAGAAGCTCCGCGATGTCCTTCTCGTGGCTGATGTCGATGTAGATGCGCAGAGTGAAGATGAAGATGATTTTCATATCCAACAGCTATTGGGATGTCGTGTTGTTACGGAAGCTGGAGTAGAAGTAGGGCTAGTCACCGACGTTGTGCCACTGCCCGGACAAGATCTTCTTGCTATAGATAGAGCTGGAAAGGAATTACTGATTCCCTTCGTTCGCGCCATCGTTCCGCAGGTTGATGTGAAGAATAAAGTAATCACCGTGGTTGAGCAGGAAGGGCTTCTCGATGTCGAATAAGCCGACCTTTGATCTGATCACCATCTTTCCTGAATATATGGCGCCTCTGAATTTATCTCTGATTGGAAAGGCCCAAGAAAAAGGACTAGTTGAGATTGCTGTGCACGACTTACGCCAGCACGCGACTAATGTGCACCATTCAGTAGATGACACTCCTTATGGCGGTGGCGCAGGGATGGTCATGATGCCTGAACCGTGGGGTAAGGCCATCGATCAAGTTGCTGCACAACGCCCTGGCACTATTCATGATCTGATTATTCTCACTCCTGCAGGCCGCAGATTCAATCAAAGTATCGCGCAAGAGATGAGTTCATATGAGCACATGATCTTTGCTTGTGGTCGATATGAAGGTATTGATATTCGCGTCACTGAGCATTACCAAAATACCCCCGGTTTCCGCGTGCACGAACTCTCCATTGGAGATTATGTTCTTAACGGGGGAGAAGTTGCGACGCTAGCCATTATGGAATCCATCATCAGGCTGATTCCAGGAGTACTAGGTAATCCAGAATCTATTGTCGAAGAGTCACACTCCATTACTACTGCCGATGGTGGTGTACTTCTCGAATATCCCTCATACACCAAGCCTGCAGAGTGGCGCGGATTACCTGTTCCGGAAGTTTTATTGAGTGGAAACCACGCTCTAATAGAAAAATGGAGAGCAGAGCAGGCAAGTGCTCGCACTCAAAAGGTTCAAAATCACCTTAAATAACCAGAAATAGTCTGGACTGAACTCGCGAGTAACCAGTACTCATAAAGTATTCTCACCTCATGGTTAAGCCGATTGATCCAAAGATTCAGTCTCGATTAATCCGCGACCTTGAACCAGCTGTCGCTAAAGAACTCGACCGCCACCTTACGACTACTAAGGACTGGTATCCACACGAATATGTTCCTTGGTCTGAAGGTCGTACATTTGCAGGGCCACTCAATGGTGATGCTTGGGAAGCAAAAGATTCTAAATTAACTTCTGTAGCTCAAGATTCGCTGGTCCTTAACTTAATGACTGAAGATAATTTGCCGAGCTATCACACCGAGATCGCGCTCTCTATGGGCCGCGATGGTGCATGGGGTACATGGATCAATCGTTGGACCGCCGAAGAGGCTCGCCACAGCATCGTTCTTCGCGATTATTTAATGGCCACTCGTGGCGTCGATCCCGAAGAACTTGAAGATTTGCGAATGGCACACATGCAAGTGGGATATGAAACCCCTTACGAGAATGACATGCTTCATACCGTTGCATATGTATCATTCCAAGAGTTGGCTACTCGAGTTTCACACCGCAATACCGGTCGAATTTCAAATGATGCCGTCTGCGAAGGAATGCTTGCACGAGTAGCGCTAGATGAGAATCTGCATATGCTCTTCTATCGAAATCTATTGGCTGAAGCAATCAGGCTAGAGCCAAGCGCTGCAATGCGCGCAATTACCGATGTGGTGACTAATTTCCAGATGCCTGGTGCAGGAATGCCAGGATGGGGTCGCAAATCAGTTCAGATTGCCCTTGCCGGAATTTACGATTTACCACTGCACCTCACTGACGTCCTTAACCCCGTCTTACGCGCGTGGGATATTTACAATGTTGATGGCCTCGATGATGATGGCAAGGCTGCACAAGTAGAACTCAAGAGTTTTATGGACAATATGGCGATTGAGGTCGAACGCTTCACTGAGAAGCGCGAGCATCACTTCGAGCGACTCGTTGCTCGCGGGCAAGATCCGCTCCGCATTAAGTAAGACTTTCAATGAATTCTCGGGTAAGGCAACTCACGCTAAATCCGTCGGGAATAATCTCGACACGCCGACTGTTGATTAGGTATATACCTCTGGAATAGGACACTATCCGCCCCATGGCAACTGATTACGACACACCGCGAAAAACGGATGAAGAGCTACACGAGGAGTCCCTCGAAGAACTGAAGGCTCGTCGTTCTGATGCTCAATCTGGTCAAGTAGATATTGATGAAGAAGAGGCAGCAGAGAACCTAGAACTCCCTGGCGCCGATCTCTCCGGCGAAGAACTCACGGTTCGAGTCGTTCCGAAGCAGGAAGATGAATTCACTTGCTCTAGATGTTTCCTGGTTCACCACAGTTCACAACTTGCAAAGGGCGAAGGCGCAAAGGCAGTCTGTAAGGATTGCGAATAACTAAAGTTTAATGTTCGGCGAGGTTAAGAATTTTCGCTAGTTCATCTGCTCGCTTTGAACTCACTAACCAATATGGCGTCGGATCTTTGGGATCTCGAATAGCGGCCTTAATTCCAGTCGGTATCCAATATCGAATAGCCAAGTAAGCGGCTGGATCTAACTCCACTCCTCTTGCCCTACGCATCGTTGGTGCATCCAAGATTTCAAAGCTATGAACAAATGCTCGTTCGATTGCAGCAGGCCCCACTAAAAACCAGCCCTTCGTTACGGTGATTTCTAAAGTGGTGGCGCGAACATATGACGCAATGATGAGAAGCTCGATCAGCGATAGGAGAAGAGTGGGGAGATTGCCTACCGCAGCCCATACTGCCAGGGAGAGCGAACCCATTAAGAAGAACAAGAAGGCAATCACCCAGATGGGAGCGCGCATCGACTCGTGAAAGAGGGCAACGCCATAACTCTTATCCTTATGCCGCGCTGACTTATTCATGGTGCAAGGTTACTCTTGGACGGTGAGCAGAGTTCCCAGCACTATCCCGCCCGAGGGCGCAATCATTCCGCCGCGCCATCCCAAAGCCCCTGAATCTGGGACAAAGATCCCCTCACATTTCGGCCATTGCTTTGGCTGCGGAGAATTACATCCCACCGGTTTGCATCTCGTTGCCCATGTCGGCAAAGGCCAAGACATCACCGCAGAATTTACTGTGACTGAAGATCATCAAGGAGCGCCTGGTCTTGCGCACGGAGGTCTGCTCTCGTTGGCCTTTGATGAAGCGCTCGGAAAATTGATGTGGTTGCTACGCGCACCTGCTGTTACCGCACGACTTGAAACAGATTTCATTTTGCCAGTTCCCATTGGCACGGTTTTATACATAACTGCAGAAATCACTGGCCAAGTAAATCGCAAGGTTTATGCCTCAGCCGTAGGTCGCATTGGTGGACCAGACGGTCCGATCGCAGTGCGCGCTGCCTCGCTCTACATCATCGTTTCGATGCAACACTTCCTAGATAACGCTCCTAAGGAATATATTGCCTATGTCACCAAGCATCCAGAGCTCTTGGCATTTGTAGATCCGGATTTCGAAATCAATCCATGAGTGTTAACGTACTAATCACTCGGTTAGACCCCAGTGTTCCACTTCCACGTTATGGCAAACCTGGCGATGCCGGCGCAGATATCTCCTCCCGCGTCGATATGGTGCTCAAGGCAGGAGAGCGGGCACTTGTCCCAACTGGCCTCTCCATTGCGTTGCCACCTGGTTACGTCGCACTCGTTCATCCCCGTTCAGGTTTGGCTATTAAGAATGGTATTTCTATGGTCAATACTCCGGGAACGGTGGATGCTAGCTATCGTGGAGAGTTACAGGTCATTCTGATTAATCACGATTTGCGAGAAGATTTCGTTATCAAAAAAGGTGACCGAATTGCGCAATTGGTTTTCCAGAAATTTGAAGAAGCTGCATTTATAGAGGTAGATGTACTGCCCGGAACGGGGCGTGGTTCAGGCGGTTTCGGTTCAACGGGGGAGAAGTAATGTCATACGACGGACATGACGAAGATCGCGACAAAGTTATAGGAGCATTGGGTGGAAAGCGCGGCCTCATCGACACCGGTGTTCCTTCATTGGTCTTTCTTGTTATTTTCAACTTTTCGCACAACCTCAACCGATCAGTAATCGCCGCCCTCATTGTTTCTGCGATTTTTACAATTGCAAGATTGATTCGCCGAGAAACTCTCCAACATGCACTCTCAGGCTTAGTAGGCATTGGTATATGCGCACTCTTCTCCCGACATTCTGGCGAGGCTAAGGATTTCTACTTGCCTGGTCTATTGACCAACTTGGGATATGGACTTCTCTATCTGATAACTAACCTTGTCGGTTGGCCACTTCTGGGCGTCATGCTTGGACCAATTCTCGGTGAAGATTTTAGGTGGCGTAAGGATCCACGCCGTAAAGCAGCTTATATCCGCGCTGGCTGGTTATGGGTTGGAATGTTTGCTGCAAGATTACTTGTGCAGTATCCGCTCTATCGCGCCAACCAAATCAATTGGCTCGGAACGGCGCGACTTGCGATGGGGTACCCACTATTTTTTGCAACGGCTTGGGCGAGCTGGTTGATAATTCGAAAAGTGCCAAGTACTAAGAAATAAAACAGCTCTTTAACTGATCTTCAGCTGCAGCGGTTGCGATAAAGAGAAGTTCATCGCCGGCCGAGTAGACATCGTGAGGCGCGGGAGTTATCACATGGTTATCGCGCAAGATTGCAGCAAGTGTTGCATCCTGCGGGAGCTTTAACTCTTCTACGGTCTTGCCTACACATGGTGCACCATCAGGAAGCGTGATTTCTACTAAATTTGCTTGGCCGGTGCGCAGTGAGAATAAACGAACAACATCTCCAACGCTGACCGCCTCTTCAACAATTGCAGCGATGATGCGAGGAGTCGAAACAGAGACATCGACGCCCCATGAATCATCAAAGAGCCACTCATTCTTTGGGTGGTTAACGCGAGCAACAACTCGCGGAACGCCATATTCAGTCTTAGCGAGAAGTGAAGCAACGAGGTTGACCTTGTCGTCACCGGTCGCGGCAACCAGAACTTGGCATTGATCGAGTTTGGCGTTGTCCAGCGAAGTAATTTCGCAACCATCAGCGAGCAACCATTCTGCTGTTGGCACACTCTCCATCTTGAGCGCCTTGGGATCGCGGTCGATGAGCAAGACGTTGTGACCATTACCAATAAGTTCTTTTGCGATTGCGCGGCCAACATTGCCTGCGCCAATGATTGCAACTTTCATGGCTGGTTATGCCTCCTCAGGGGATTTAGCAAGCGCGGCTTCGACTACTGCTAAATCACTCTCGTGAACCATGATGTGAACCAGGTCGCCTTCTTGTAAAACCGTATTCACATTAGGAATCATGCCCTCGCCAAATCGAGTAATAAATGCGACGCGGGCGGGAGTAAGACGTTGCACCATTTTCGAAGGATTTCCGAACCAATTAGCATGCAAATGAACCTCGACGAGAACAATCTTTCCTGATGGATCGCGCCATTCCGTGCGCGCACCTTCGGGGGTGAGGCGACGAATAATCTGATCTGTTGTCCAGAGCACAGTTGCAACGGTAGGAATTCCTAAGCGCTGATAAATTTCTGCGCGCGCAGGGTCATAGATGCGAGCAACGACGTTTTCTACTCCATATGTCTCACGAGCAACGCGCGCGGCCAAAATATTGGAGTTATCGCCATTAGAAACGGCGGCAAATGCATCCGCGCTCTCAATACCTGCTTCGAGCAAAGTATCACGATCAAATCCGACACCAATGACGGTGCGACCTTGGAAATCAGCCCCGAGCCGGCGAAACGCCTCACGACTCTGGTCAATAATTGAAACGCTATGTCCAGCGGCTTCGAGTTCTATCGCTAAACCTGAACCAACTCGACCGCAACCCATGATGACGATGTGCACGGAGTAGAACTTACACCCATAAGGTTAGCCCCATGGATACAACCACCCCTCTCGAATCAAAATCACCGAAAAAACTTGAGGTGGGGCAACGCGTAACCGTAGATATTGGACCAGTCGCTCACGGCGGCCACTTCGTCGCCAGACATGAGGGTGCGGTCATTTTTGTCCGCCATGCGATTACTGGAGAACGGGCCGTTGTCGAAATTACCTCGGTATCGGCAAAGATGGCTCGCGCCAATGCAGTTGAAATTCTTACTCCTTCGGAATTTCGCGTTCAAGCGCCTTGTAAGTTCGCCGTACCTGATGGTTGCGGTGGTTGCGACTTTCAACATGTTCAAGTTGCGCACCAACGAGAGCTCAAGCGACAAGTAGTAAAAGAACAGTTCTCCCGCCTCGGAAAAATCGAAGTAGATCTCGATGTGCTTGGTGTTGAACCCGATGATGGTTTGCACTGGCGCACACGAATGGATTTTGCAATTTCTCCAAATGGTAGAGCCGGCCTCTTCTCTTCCCGCAGTAAAGAGATCACTGAGATTGATAAATGTCTTATCGCTGCCGAAGAGATGGATAAACCTGAACTATTTGACCGTATCTGGAAGGGCGATGACCGTATCGAGATGGCACTTTCTAGTGCGGGCGAACTCAACGTATCTCGCGGGGGTCGAAGCATTTCTGGCCCCACCCAATTGCACGAAACTGTTGGCGAATTCACCTACGAAATTTCACCGAGCTCTTTCTGGCAGGCGCATAAGAACGCACCTGCTACTTTGATGAAACTCGCCATCGATCTGATGGCACTTCGTGCTGGAGATGTGGCGGCAGATTTGTACGGCGGAGTTGGTCTATTTACCGCGCCGATTGCTGCGCAAGTTGGAGATATTGGAAAAGTGCACTTAATTGAATCCAGCCATCGCGCAACTCTGGATGCATCGAAAATATTTTCATCCCAGAAAAATGTTGAGGTTCATTCTGGTCGCGTGGAACAGAAGCTTCCACTCATCCGCAAGATCGATGTCATCCTTCTAGATCCGCCGCGGACTGGCGCGGGGGAGATGGTCGTGAAATCTATGGTTGCAGCTAAGCCGCGAACAATTGTGTACGTCTCCTGCGACCCTGCATCCTTGGCGCGTGACGCACATCTCTTAGAGAAGGCCGGATACCACCTCGATTACCTAGTGGGCTTCGACCTATTCCCGATGACTCAGCATGTGGAATGTGTGGCTCGTTTTATCCGAGGCTAAGATTGGGCCATGAGCAAAAACTCCTTTAACGCAAAGACCACGCTAGAGGCCGCAGGCCAGAGTTACGAGATTTTCGATCTCTCACTTCTTGAAGGGTCAGAGACCCTACCCTTTAGCCTCAAAGTTCTCTTGGAGAACTTACTCCGTACCGAAGATGGCGCAAATATCACAGCAGATCAAATCAAAGCTCTTGCACAATGGGATCCAAAAGCTGAACCAGATACTGAAATTCAATTCACCCCAGCTCGTGTAATCATGCAAGATTTCACTGGCGTTCCATGCATTGTAGATCTTGCAACTATGCGAGAAGCGATTGCAGAACTTGGCGGCGACCCCACCAAGGTAAATCCACTGGCTCCAGCCGAACTTGTTATCGATCACTCGGTCATGGCCGACAATTATGGCGCGAAAGATTCTTTTGAAAAGAATGTTGACATTGAATATGAACGCAATAGCGAGCGTTATCGCTTCCTCTCTTGGGGACAATCTGCATTCGATGAATTTAAAGTTGTTCCGCCAGGCACAGGCATCGTGCACCAAGTAAATATTGAATATCTCGCTCGAGTTGTTATGCCTCGCACGGTAAACGGCGTTCTGCGTGCATACCCAGATACTGTCGTGGGTACCGATTCACACACCACTATGGTCAACGGTCTGGGCGTCCTAGGTTGGGGCGTTGGCGGCATCGAAGCTGAGGCAGCACTTCTCGGCCAACCCGTCTCGATGTTGATTCCTCAAGTTGTGGGATTCAAACTTCATGGCAAGTTGCCAGTGGGCACGACGGCTACAGATTTAGTTCTCACTATCACCGAGGCGCTTCGCAAACTCGGAGTTGTTGGAAAATTTGTTGAGTTCTATGGTCCTGGAGTTACCGCACTTCCAATGGCTAATCGCACAACCATCGGCAATATGTCACCAGAATATGGATCCACCTGCGCCATCTTTCCGATCGATGACGAAACTATTCGCTATCTCGCACTGACTGGTCGCACGCCAGCACAACTAGAACTTGTCGAAAAATATGCAAAGCGTGTCGGTCTCTGGCACAACCCTGAAACCACACCGCGCTTCTCGCAATCCATCGAACTTGATCTCTCAACCGTCGTTCCATCTATTGCTGGACCAAAGCGACCACAAGATCGCATCGCGCTATCGGATTCAAAGAAGTCATTTGAAAAGGTGCTCCCTTCTTACTTCTCCGACAAAACTTCTCGCGAAAAAATTCCAGCAAGTGTTAATGGAGTTGCAACATCGGTAACGAATGGCGATGTAGTTATCGCCTCCATCACTTCATGCACCAACACCTCAAATCCATCCGTCATGATTGGTGCAGCGTTGCTGGCCAAGAAGGCAGTGGAGAAGGGTTTGACATCAAAGCCTTGGGTAAAGACGTCGTTGGCCCCCGGTTCAAAGGTTGTCACCGATTATTACGACCGTGCTGGACTCACGACTTACATGGAGCAGCTCGGCTTTAACTTGGTCGGTTATGGCTGTGTTACTTGTATCGGTAACTCTGGCCCGCTTCCTGTAGAAATCAGTAAGGCAATCAATGAGAATGATCTCGCCGTCTCTGCAGTTCTCTCCGGTAACCGTAACTTCGAAGGACGCATTAGCCCAGATGTGAAGATGAACTTCTTAGCATCGCCGCCATTGGTGGTCGCTTACGCACTTGCCGGCACCATGAACCACGATTTTGCTACAGATGCGATCGGAACGGATAAAGAGGGTAAGCCAGTCATGCTCGCTGATATCTGGCCAAGTGCGGAAGAGATTCAGAGTGTAATTGATTCATCAATTTCCTCCGAGATGTTCAGCAAAGATTATGCATCCGTCTTTGATGGAGATCATCGTTGGAAGTCACTCGATACACCAACCGGAAAAGTTTTTGAATGGGATCTCAAGTCCACCTATGTTCGCAAGCCTCCGTATTTCGATGGCATGCCTCGCAACCCTGAACCCGTTAAAGACATTACTGGCGCACGTGTAATGGCGATCTTGGGCGATTCTGTAACGACCGATCACATTTCACCAGCCGGCAATATCAAAGCTGATTCACCAGCTGGCGCATATTTGGCAGAGAACGGAATCGCGCGCTTGGATTTCAACTCTTATGGATCCCGCCGCGGCAACCATGAAGTAATGATTCGTGGAACATTTGCAAATATCCGTCTTAAGAATCTATTGCTCGATGGCATAGAAGGTGGATTTACCCGCAATTTTCTCCGCGATGGCGTTCAAACAACTATTTACGAAGCATCAATGGAGTATCAAGCCGCAGGAATTCCACTCGTTATCTTGGCGGGCAAGGAATATGGATCTGGATCCTCACGTGACTGGGCAGCTAAAGGAACAGCACTTCTCGGCGTGAAAGCTGTTATAGCCGAATCATTCGAGCGAATTCATCGATCGAACTTAATCGGCATGGGAGTGATTCCGTTGCAATTCGCTCCTGGTGTTAACGCGCAGACCTTGGGCCTTACAGGCGAAGAAGTTATTTCGATCTCCGGAATCCAAGCTCTTAATACCGGCGGAGCTCCTAAAACTCTAAAGGTCACTGCAGGGGATAAGAGTTTTGATGCAATCGTCCGTATTGATACACCTGGCGAAGCGGATTACTACCGCCACGGTGGAATCATGCAATATGTCTTGCGTTCACTTCTTTAATCGGTAACTAGGAATTAGACTTTAGATATGTTGGAATCTATCGGGGGGCCAAGCGATCTCCAACCTCTGAATTATTCAGAGTTAGATCAGCTCTCTTCTGAGATTCGCGCTTTCCTGATTGATAATGTCTCTAAAACGGGTGGTCACTTGGGGCCCAACCTCGGCGTCGTTGAATTAACAATTGCGATTCATAGAATCTTCAAATCTCCTCAAGACGTCGTGGTCTTTGATACCGGGCACCAGTCCTATGTACATAAAATTCTTACCGGGCGTGCGGGTGGATTTACGAAGCTGCGTCAACGTGGTGGCCTTGCTGGTTATCCCAACCGTTCGGAATCCGAACACGATGTCATAGAAAACTCACATGCCTCCACCGCGCTCTCTTGGGCCGATGGAATCGCACAAGCATTTAAGATTCAAGGAGTTAGCGAACGCACGGTCGTCGCAGTTGTTGGAGATGGCGCTCTTACCGGTGGAATGTCCTGGGAAGCACTTAATAACATTGCTTCGGCAGAGAATCTGCGACTGGTAATTGTCGTGAACGACAACGAACGCTCGTATTCTCCAACCATCGGCGGGCTTGCAACATATCTCTCGACTCTTCGCACTACCAGTGGTTATGAGAAGTTTTTGGACTGGGGTAAAGGTGTTCTTGAAAAGACGCCAGTTGTTGGAGCCCCAATTTATGAAACTCTCCACGGAGTAAAAAAGGGAATTAAAGATATTGTCGCGCCACAAGGAATGTTTGAAGACTTGGGCCTTAAATATCTCGGTCCAATTGATGGCCACAACATTGAAGATGTTGAAGAAGCACTTACCCAAGCTAAGAATTTTGGCCAACCCGTTCTCGTTCATGTCATTACCGAGAAAGGTCGCGGACACGCGCCTGCCGTTAATGATGAAGCTGAGAAGTTTCATGCGGTTGGAATCGTCGATCCCAACACTGGTGTTCCCATCTCTCAATCCGTTGAGAGCTGGACTAATGTATTTTCGGATGAACTCGTTAAGGCGGGTCGTTCGCGCAGCGATATTGTGGCAATAACTGCTGCAATGCTGGGTCCAACAGGACTAGATAAATTCCAAGAAGAATTTCCTGAGCGTACCTTTGACGTTGGTATCGCCGAACAACATGCCGTCACTAGCGCTGCCGGTATGGCCTTTGCGGGCTTGCATCCGGTTGTTGCGCTTTACTCCACATTTCTCAATCGAGCATTTGATCAACTACTTCTTGATGTCGCACTGCATAAAGCGGGCGTGACCTTCGTTCTCGATCGTGCTGGCGTTACGGGTGATGACGGACCTTCCCATCACGGTATTTGGGATATGGCTTTAGGTGGAATTGTTCCTACCTTGCATATTGCAGCGCCTCGTGATGGCGCCCAACTTCGCGAAACTTTTAACGAAGCGCTACTTATTTCTGATGCTCCCTCCCTCGTCCGTTTCCCTAAAGGAGCGGTCCAGAAAGACATTCCCGCATTCGAACGTCGTGATGGAATTGATGTTCTCTACCGAGGCGAAAGTGCTGACGTACTTCTCGTCAGCATTGGCGCGATGGCCACAATCGCAGTTGAAGCAGCAGCTCAGGCATATCGCGAAGATGTCGGCGTTACCGTTATCGATCCTCGATGGATTAAGCCGCTGCCGAACTCACTTATTACTATGGCACAACGGTATAAATGCGTTGTCGTCGTTGAAGATGGAATTCGCCATGGTGGCATCGCCAGCACAATCTCGGAGATGTTTAGAGATGCTGGTCTTGAAATTCCGATTCATTCAATTGGAGTTCCGCTCTCCTTTATCGAGCACTCCAAGCGCGCCGAAATTCTCAATGATTTAGGAATGAGCGCACAAAATATCGCACGCGATTTAGTGTCGTGGAGTAGCGCTCTTAAAGATGGTGGCTTTACAGCAGAGAAGCAACACCTGGCGGATGAAAACGAGAACCGCCAGCAGCCTCGCTAAATCCTTCACGATCTAGATACGGCAAGATTCCACCCAAATGAAGTGGCCATCCGCAACCCAGCAACATACAGAGATCAATTTCAGCGGCTGTAGCAATAACGCCCTCATCGAGCATCATTCTTGCCTCTTGAGAGAGCGCAGTTAGCGCACGCGCGCGAACTTGCTCCACTGTCGATGGAGTAGTGCCATTCTCGAGCAGCGCAAGCGCTGCCGGATTAGCGCTAATTTTTCCATCTTCGCTCTTAATGTAGAACGTACGTACGCCCTCTTTAACAAAGCGTTGCATCGTAGGTGAAATCCGATAGCGAGGTCCAAGATTGTTGTGAAGTGTCTCGGCCACATGAAGGGCAACTCCAGGGCCAACTAAACCGAGTAATTCAAGTGAAGTCATAGGCAGACCCAGTGGCTTCATGGCTGCATCAGCAATCTCTGGCGGTGTTCCCTCATCAATGGCATCGGTGATCTCACCCATAAAGCGAGTTAACAAGCGGTTAACCACAAATGCGGGGGAGTCTTTGACAATCACCATCGTCTTCTTGAGTTCTTTACCGATAGCAACCGCAGTTGCAGTAGTTGCATCATCGGTGGCGGCGGTTCGCGCAATCTCCAAAAGTGGCATTACTGCCACTGGATTGAAGAAGTGGAATCCGATAACCCGCTCAGGATTAGTCAAACCCTCCGACATCTTTGTTACGGAAAGAGAGGAGGTGTTCGTAGCCAAGATGCATTCGGGGGTGACAATCTTCTCGAGTTCGGCAAAGAGCTGCTTCTTGAGTTCGAGCTCTTCAAAAATTGCTTCAATCACGAAACCAGCGCCCGCAAATACTTTCTTATCGGTTGAGCCGGTAACGATAGAGGAGAGCCAAGCAGCTGATTCTGGTGTCATGCGCTTCTTCTCGACGAGTTTGGTTAGCTCACCGCGAATATAGGCTAGGCCCTTATCTACTCGTTCTTGATCAAGATCGGTGATAACAACTGGGACTTTGAGATTTCGCAGAATAATAAGTGCGAGTTGTGAAGCCATCAATCCAGCGCCCACTACTCCTACTTTGGTTACTTTGCGAGCGAGCGCTGCTTTAGGCGCACCTTCCACTTTCTTTCGCTTCTTTTGGATGAGATTAAAAGCATAGAGTGAGGCACGAAGCGGGTTACTCATCGTCAAATCAGCGAGAGCTGCATCTTCTGCATCAAAACCCTGGCTTAAAGAATTAGTGCGTGAGGCAGCGATTAGCTCCAGCGCCCTATTAGGTGCGGTGATATCTGCTCCGCCATATTTCTTGGCGATAGCTGCTCTGCCAGTCGCAAGAGCTTTTTCCCAAGCGGCATCATCTTTAGAGAAATCGTTACGGACGATGGACTTAGAACCGTTAAGGATTTCTGCAGCAAACTTGATGGAGTTTTCCAAGAAATCTGCCGGAGCAAATACTGCGTCGACTACTCCGAGAGCCAAAGCATCTTTGGATTTCATCATTGTGTTGTTATTGAGAGCATTGAGAATAATGACTTGGACAGCGTTTTCAGGCCCGATGAGCTTGGGCAGAATAGTTGCGCCTCCCCATCCTGGCACCAGACCGAGGAAGCATTCTGGAAGTCCAGTAAATGAAGTAGTTGCAGTTGTGCGGTACTTGCAATGAAGGGCAACTTCTAGTCCGCCACCGAGCGCTAGCCCATTAACGAAGGCAAAAGTTGGTTTGGCACTCTCGTTAAAACGGCGAAATACATCATGACCTAATTTTCCGATAGCGAGTGCTTGCCCATGATCTTGGAGAAAACCGAGGCCAGAGAGATCTGCGCCAGCCGCAAAGATGAATGGCTTTCCAGTTATAGCGATAGCAACTGAGTCGCTCTCTTGCGCCGCTGTAATCGCTGCATTGAGCGCGACTAGTGATTGCGGACCAAATGTATTTGGTCGGTTGTGATCCATTCCGTTATCCATGGTGATGAGGGAGAGAGTTCCGGTATGGCCAAATGGAGTGAGGTCGATTTCGCGTACGAGCGATTGAGTAATGACTTCTTCGGGTGCGCCATCAGGCAACTTAATCTCGCTCATGGCTACGCCTTCTTTCCGTTGAAGTGAGGGTTCTCCCAGATGATTGTTCCGCCCATACCCAAGCCGATGCACATCGTGGTGATTCCGTAACGCACTTCTGGATGCTCTTCAAAGCCACGCGCCAAGTTAATGAGCAAGCGAACTCCAGAGGATGCGAGCGGATGACCAACTGCAATCGCCCCGCCATATAAATTAACGCGAGGATCGTTGTCGGCTATTCCGAAGTGATCAAGGAAAGAGAGAACTTGAATAGCAAAGGCCTCGTTAATCTCAAAGAGTCCAATATCCTCAATGGTCAGCCCAGCTTTTTTGAGCGCTTTAATGGTTGAGGGAACTGGTCCATAACCCATAATCTCTGGCTCAACTCCCGCAAATGCAAAGGAGATTAACTTTGCTTTTACCGGTGCTCCAATTTGTGCAGCCTTCTCCGCGCTAGCAAGAATCGCCGCGGTTGCGCCATCGTTAAGACCGGCGGCATTTCCCGCAGTAACACGACCTGCTGGTCTAAATGGAGTTTTGAGGGCAGCCAGCGCCTCGTAGGTTGTACCTGGACGTGGCGGTTCGTCCACCGTGGCCATACCCCAACCAAGTTCGGCACTTCGTACTGCAACCGGAATTAAATCGCGTTGAATTTTTCCGGCTTGGTAAGCCGCTGCGGTCTTGTTCTGTGATTCCAGTGCATATCGATCTGCTCGCTCTTTGGTGAGGTGCGGAAATTTGTCATGCAACCGCTCTGCAGTATTTCCCATCGCCATTGCATCGGGATCGACTAAACGCTCCGCCAAATATCGCGGATTGGGATCCATCAGATCTCCCATGGGATGGTTGCCCATATGTTCGACGCCACCAGCAATTCCTAAATCGTATTGACCCATTGCAATGGCAGCGCCAATTGTTGTGACCGCCGTAAGCGCACCGGCGCACCAACGATCAATGGAATAGCCGGGAACGGTATTAGGAAGTCCGGCGAGAATAGAAACAGAACGACCAATATTCATTCCCTGGTCACCCACTTGGGTGGCAGCAGCAATTGCAACGTCATCAATCTCAGAAGGTATGACTTTAGGGTTTCGCTCGAGTAAGCCACGAAGGCAACGAATCATGATGTCATCAGCACGAGTGCCGGCATACAGGCTGCCTGCCTTACCAAAGGGAGTGCGAGCTGCATCGATGAGAACTACATCGTGAAGTGTGTGCGAAGGCTGTGCCATGAAGAGTTCCCCTGTCGTGTGGGCGGGATTGCTCTCCTATGTTACTCGCGGGTAGCGAATATGGGAAGGTTTATTGCAGGATTTAAGCGGGAACTGCGACCTTGCGAGGGGCAGCCTTGAGATACCAGCGCAGAGTTGTGCCAAGGTAGATTGCCCAGACACCGAGCTGAACCCAGGTAATGCTTGTTCCAATTCCGATTGTTCCAGAGAGCAAGGTGTCGATAACCGAATCAGCTCCGCCCGTCCAGTTCCAGGCATACATGCCTTCACCAGGAATAGCGCCGAACTCTTGGAATTCATGCACTGCATAGGAGAGAACACCCGCGGCAATAACAATCAAAGCGGTGCCGGTGATCGTGAAGAATTTTCCTAAGTTAATTTTAATGCTTTGACGGTAGATGGTGATTCCTAAGATAACCGCGAGGGTCAAACCAATAACGAGTCCTAATGTTGGACCTGTATCTGATGAAACTGTCTTAAAGTTTGAGTAGATAAAGAGTGCTGTTTCAAGGCCTTCTCTAGCGACTGCGAAGAAAGCGGCTGCAACTAAACCAATATTTCCCATTGCCGCTGATGTATCTACCTTTGCATGGAGGGAGTCGCGTAGTTGGCGCGCGTTGTTTTTCATCCAGAAAACCATCCAGGTAACAAGCACTACTGCAGTGATCGAACTCGTTCCAGCAAATACTTCTTCGCCGGCAGGGGAGAGTTGAGTGGAAGTGAAGGTGAGGAATGCCCCAAGAATCAAGCTCAGCGCTACTGCCAGACCAACACCCAGCCAGAGAAATGGCAGAGATTTGCGTCGGTCGGTTCGCACAATGTAAGCGACCAAAATACCGATAATCAGAGAGGCCTCAAGGCCTTCGCGAAGGGCGACAAGTAGTGTGCTGAACATGCAAGAAGCCTACGGGTGGCTGGGGGAATTAAGCAACTTAAACGTTGCGTAATTCATCACTCCGATTCACTCGCCTCGCTGGTCGAATCGGGCTCTTCGGCTACCTCCACGACCAGCGGAACGGCTTGGAGCATTGCCTGCGAAAGAAGGGGCGTTACAAGCTCAATTTGCCACTCTCTGGCGCCTAACTTGGCCAGTTCTGCCCCTAAATCACCCAGATCCGCCGGCGGCGCCCAGCTGACTCTGCGAACAAGTTCAGGGGAGATCAAGTTCTCGGTCGGCATGGAGTGGAGCTCGGCGAGATCAGCCATGGCTGCTCGGGCGTGAGTGACCCGGGCATACCCGAGTGGGTTGCGGGTACTCCAAATTTTGATGGGTGGAAGCCCAGTGGAAGGAGTGCGAAGTTCAGGTTGGTTTTCGATTGGAGTCAGGAGCGCGGCGCGATAAACATCAAACCATTTTTCGATGGGTTGGCCGGTGACTCGAGTGCGCTTAGTCAAGATGTGTGCAAAATCGTTGATCTCTGTTGGTCGCTTTGTAGCAAGCTCGACTAGCGCATCATCATTGAAAACTCTTCCGGCTGCGATATCAATCTCTTGCGCAAAAGCAGATCGCGCATCCCACATATCGCGGATGATTGACATGGTTAATCGATCGCGAACTTTGTGCATACCCGATGTTCGGCGCCATGCATCTTTCTTTGGTGGCGGTGGTGGTGCGTGGAGGATTGCGGCAAAGTCTTCCAGCGCCCAAGTTAACTTCCCATTCTCGGCGAGCAAGGCTTCGACTTTGTCGCGCAGGTCAATCAATACATCAACGTCTAAAGCGGCATAGTTGAGCCACTCCTCCTTGAGCGGTCGAATCGACCAATCCACGGCGCTGTGCTCTTTTGCCAGAGTGAGGTCGAGCAGTGATTCTGCAAGTGGACCAAGGCCTACCCGTTCACACCCGGCAATTCGCCCACCAAGTTCGGTATCAAAAAGAATCTGAGGTTCAAGACCAACATCTCGCAAACAAGGAAGGTCTTGGGTACTTGCATGAATAATCCATTCTTCATCGGCAAATGCCGAACCCATTTCCCGCCAAATTTCTGGTGAATCTGTCGCAATAGGATCAATGAGATGTAGTCCGCCACCTCGCCTAAAAATTTGAATTAAATATGCTCGCTGACTGAAACGGTAGCCGGAGGCACGTTCTGCATCGATTGCGATTGGCCCATGTCCACCGGCGAGTGCGGCAATTACCTCTCGTAAGCCAGCAGGAGTAGTAACAAGTGGCGATAGCCCGGCGCGCGGAGAGAGAAGTGGTTGCGGCATATAGAGATTAATTAAATCAATTGTGTCGAGAGAGTTGAGTTACGCCTTGTGGAATCGGCGGCATACCAGAGGCAATTTCAAGCAGATTTAACCAGGCTCGCACATGTGCGGCCATGTCATTGCCATTGATGGGCGTCCACGATGCCCGGACTTCCACCTCGCTGTCATTCTCTCTATTTTCGAGAGTGCCAAAAGATGCGCTGGCTACCCGCGTAACAGTCCCGGAAGGAGCGATAAATTCGCAACCCTCTTTCTTTAATGATTCGAGAAACCAGCTCCATCCCAAATCAATGAGCAACGGGTCATTCGCCATATCTTGATCAACAGCGGCGCGAACAAAAGTGACGCAGCGAAAATCGCCTGACCACCCTTCTTGTCCGGCTGGATCATGGAGAAGTACAAATCTTCCGGTAGCGGAATCCTCGTCATCGTCGGGGGAGAGCTCTACATCTGCAGTTAAAGCAAAGGCGAAAGGTGCTAATTTCTGTGGCGCTGGAACCTCTTCAAGAAAGATTTCATTGCGAGTACTAATGGCGCGAATCTCTGTGATGATTTGATCAAAGCTCTTTGTTCGCACACCCCAATGGTAAAGGTAGGCTTCGCAAATGGCTTCGATACTCGCCCTCTTCTCCAGTGTTTTATGGGGTACTGCAGATTTTCTTGGCGGCAATCTTGCCAAGAAGTTCCAATCCTTAGCGATTACAGGTGTTACTCAAGGCATCGGCCTAATCTTTGGAGTAGTCCTCGTTCTTAGCTCGGGGAGTTATATCGCTCCCACACTAAGTTGGAATGGATATTTCCTACCAGCAGTTGGGGCAGGTATCGCAGGATTCCTTGGTCTCACTGCATTTTATGCCGGACTCGCAACCGGACGCATGGGTGTTGTCTCTCCTATCAGTTCGCTGAGCGCGATCATCCCTTTAACAGTGGCATTCGCAACTGGCGAGCGGCCACAATCAATTCAATTTATTGGAATGGCAATCGCCTTTGTCGGCGCGTTCTGTGCCTCCGGACCAGAAATTGCGAAGGGCCTTCCCATTAAACCGCTCCTTCTGGGTCTCTGTGCTGCACTTGGATTTGGAACTGCCCTTACATTTATGGCGCAAGGTTCAAAGACAAGTTCGCTACTCACCATGACATCAATGCGCGTAACGACCGTAGCTTTCTGTATTTTGATCGCCCTTAAAGTTCGCTCCATCGGTGGATTTACGCGAATTAATATTCCGATTTTGATTGCGATCGGATGTAGCGATTTTCTAGCAAATCTGATGCTCGGCGTTGCCACCACAAAAGGATTGGTCTCAGTTGCAATGATTCTCGGTTCGCTCTTTCCGATAGTTACATCCTTGCTCGCCTTCAAAATTTTGCATGAGCGACTGCACAGAGTTCAATACCTAGGCATTATTCTTGCGGTTACTGGTGTTGCCTTAATCTCTCTTTGATTGCTACTTAATTTCTAGCGTAGTAAATGAAAGATTCCCCATCGCTATCTTCAGCACTTTCAATGACCATATTTTCGGTAATTGCTGCGATATCAATTATGTTCTCACCTTTATCAAAATTTGTGTGCGTGACGTAAATTCCATCTAATAAATTCTGAGTGCTCAACTCTTGAACGATGGAAGCGCCCGCCTCGACTAGAATTCTCTCCACGCCCTCGGAGCGTAATTTGGATATTGCTTGTGCGGGGGAGAGATTCCATATTTCGGCTGCTGGATTCTTCTTCACAAGCTCTGGAATCTCGCCGCTTTTGCTCAGCACAATTAGGCGGACTGGCGTTCTGCCATATGGCTCGATTCTGGCGGTATTGCCCCCGATCAGAATGGCCTGGCTCTGGCCCCGAATGGAATGAAATCTGGCTCGATCAAAGCGTGAACTCAGCGATTTTGAGGAGCCCTCAAAGGTGCTCTGGCCATCTGCGCCGAGTACGAGGTTTGCTCTAATCCACATGTCGCAAATCTACGACAGAACTCACGCCACTGTCAGTGCTCTGCCCTAGCGTTTAGCTATGAAGATCAACTGTGATACATGTGTCATGAAAAACCTTGCTTGCGGTGAGTGCGTCATCTCTGTACTTCTTGAGATCACTAGCGAGGGTGCGCTCGTGCAAGATATATCTGAGAATCAAGTTCAAGCAATATCTGTGCTCGCTGAGAATGGCCTCGTACCGCCACTTCGTTTCGCACAGTAAGCGGGGACTTAAGCGCAAAAAGCGTGGCTGGTACCCTAGGCCAATGCTTTCTGCACGGTTATTGCTTAGGTTATGCGCGGCGCCGCTCGCACTTGCGCTGAGCCTGCCTCTTGCAGGCGCTGTTCATGCCGCAAACCTCGCGCAGATTCGCGCACAGGTCATCTCGCTTCAGCAACAAGCAACGAGTATCGCCGAAAGCGCACAACAGGCTGGCTTTGAAATGAGCAGCCTGACACGAAAATTGGCGACAGTGCAGAATCAAGCAAAGGCCGATCAAGCAACCGTTGCTCAGTATTCCAAAACTTTAGGGGCGATAGCCTCAGAGCAATATAAAACCGGCGGTCTGGGTCAAGGCTTACAACTGCTCTTCTCTTCTGATCCCACCTTGTATTTAGAACAATCCTCCACCCTTGATTTGATCACAAAAAAGAAGGCATCAAAGCTGCGTCAGTACACCGTTGCCAAGCAACGTCTTCAGGCAACGTCATTGGTGGTAAATGACAAACTCTCACTAGTCAAAGCGGCTCACGATAAATTTGTTGCGCGCCAAGCACAGGCCAATAAGAAGCTGGCACAAGCCAAAACTCTTCTCTCAAAACTCTCTAAAGAGGAGCAAGCGCGATTGGCTGCCCTGGCCAAAGATGAGGAGAACGCGGATGCGGCCTACTCCCGAAAAGCAATTGCTAGCGCAAAGATTGGTTCTGGGCGTGGTGCGATAGCTCTTCGCTATGCAATCAAACAAATTGGCGATCGATATGTGTTTGGCGCTTCAGGTACAACGTATTGGGATTGCTCTGGTCTGACTATGCGCGCATTTGGTAAATCAGGCGTCTCTCTTCCGCATTCAGCTGCTTATCAATTCCGGTTCGGCAAAAGCGTCCCCCGCGGTTCAATGGCACCCGGTGATCTTGTCTTCTTTGGCCGCCCAATTACGCACGTAGGAATTTATCTCGGCGGGGGACAGATGGTCGACGCCCCTCGTTCTGGTGCACGTGTTCGAGTGGAATCCTTTGGTAGCTACTTTGGGCGTTTACCATTTGTTGGAGCGCGCCGAATTTGAGTTCACAGGTGGGCGCACGGCCAATCCTGCTTATCACCAATGATTTGGGTCCCCGCGCTGGTGGCATCGAAACATTCATTCTCGGGCTCATATCTCAACTCGATGGCAGCAAGTTAGTTATTTATACCTCCTCGCAAGAGGGCGATCGTGACTTCGATCAAGCTCTCGCAACAAAGTACGGAGTCGAAGTAATTCGCGATAAGTCTAAAGTTCTGCTCCCTACCCCTCGCGTCTTTGCTGATATCGCTGGAGTGCTCCGCCGCTATCAATCAACAGTGATTTGGTATGGCGCGAGCGCACCATTGGCTTGGCTGGCTCCCTTCTTTAAGAAAATTGGCGTGGAGAGACAGATTGGCATGACTCATGGCCATGAAGTCTGGTGGGCGAAGGTCTGGCCATTTTCTTGGGCTCTGCGTCGCATGGGTAATTCACTCGATATTGTTACCTATCTAGGCAGTTTCACGCGAGATGCAATCAAGAATTCTCTGGGCCCGCATCCGCAACTAGTTCACATCGCACCTGGAATTTCGGTGGAGCATTTCGTTCCCAGCCCGAGTGGAGAGAAGCCGGTAGATCTGGTTACTCGATATAACTTGGAAGGTAAGAGCGTACTTCTCTCGGTCGGACGCTTGGTGCATCGAAAAGGTCAGGATCGCCTAATTCAAGCGCTCCCAGAAATTATTCTCCAAGTTCCAAATGTTTCATTACTTCTTATAGGTATTGGGCCACGCGAAGCACACCTTCGAAAGTTAGTGCGCGAACTCAAAGTTGAGAGCTATGTGCAATTTCTTGGCCGTGTGCAGTACAACGAATTACCCCGGCACATTCAACTGGGAGATGTATTTGCTATGCCCTCTCGTTCGCGCTTCTTTGGGTTAGAGGTCGAAGGCTTAGGCATCGTGTACTTAGAAGCGAGTGCGTGTGGCTTACCCGTTATAGCGGGCAAGTCAGGCGGCGCACCAGATGCAATACGTGAAGGAATTACAGGAGTCAGCGTGGATGGAAATAACGTTCACGAAATTGCGAAGGCCGCAATCGATCTTCTCAATAATCCAGTGAGAGCTAAAGCTATGGGCGCTGCTGGGAGAGAGTGGAGCGTCCAGCAATGGAATTGGCCACTGTGGGGAGAGAAATTCTCCGCTTTACTTAGAAGTAAGTAGGCCGGCGCTGCGAGCCGTTTCTAGCGCCGCAGTCTTATTCGTGGCACTGAGTTTTCTATAAATAGAGGCGAGATGTGTTTTTACAGTTGCTTGGCTGATAAATTCCAAAGCCGCAATCTCGCGCGAGGTATGTGCTTTATCGAGCAAGTGGAGGATTTCGCTCTCCTTTTTCGTCAAAGGGGTGAGCTGACGAACTCGCTTAACCTTCGCTCTCTCTTCCTCCTCCATACCGCGCAGTTGCAGGATCTCTTCTCGAAGATGGATGGCGAGAGAATTATTCTTTACAAGGAGTGCTCGTAACTTGGTGCGGAGCAATGGTGAGAGTGCACGCCTACCTATGAGTTCAGCTAAGTCAGAACCAATCTCATCAATTTCTTGCGCAATTCCTGCATGCAGTGATTGCGCAATCTCTAACCGTTGTTGGAGCGAATTCTTAGGCAAAGAGCGCTTCAATTTCGGCCGCAAACTCCTTGCCGACAACATGCCTTTTCACCGACATTTTTGCTGTTAATTGCCCACCGGCAACGGTGAAGTCAGTTGGCAGGATGGTGAATTTGCGAATCGATTCAGCGCGACTTACCGCCTTGTTCGCCTCATCAATTGCAGTTTGGATGACCGCAATGAGTCCTGGATCTCGGGCAAGGTCAGCGATGCTTGCACCATCTTTCTTATTAGCGGCCATCCAACCCTTCATCGCATCAGCATCCAAAGTAACTAGGGCTGCGATAAATGGCTTGTTATCGCCGACGACTAAACATTGGCTAACAAGTGGATGAGCGCGTACGCGATCTTCAAGTACTGCCGGGGCAACATTCTTGCCGCCCGCAGTGACGATAAGTTCCTTCTTGCGGCCGACGATTGATAGGTAGCCATCGTTGTCGAGCGCTCCTAAATCTCCAGTCTTAAGAAATCCATCAGAAGTAAAGATTTCGGCATTTGCAGCAGGGTTCTGCCAATATCCACGCATCACAATTGCGCCCTTGATCAGAACCTCGCCATCGTCTGCAATTTTGATTGTAGTTCCTGGGATTGGTCGACCAACAGATCCAACACGTTGGGCCGAAGTTAAGTTGAGGTTTGAACCCGCAGTTGTTTCAGTAAGTCCGTAGCCTTCAAGAATATTAATTCCTGCGCCACGATAGAAGTGGCCGAGGCGAGTACCAAGTGGTGCACCGCCGGAGATTGCGGCTTCCACTCGACCACCCATAGCTGCACGAATCTTAGAGAAAACTAATTTATCGAAGAGAATATGTTGGATGCGAAGTCCAAGTGGAGTCTTGCCGGTATCCATTGCTTGGCTATAGGCGATTGCTACGCCAGCTGCTTTGCGGAAGATCTTTCCTTTGCCAGCTGCATCTGCCTTTGCTTCGGCACCGTTGTAGATCTTTTCAAATATGCGGGGAACTGCGAGTACGAAAGTTGGTTTGAAAGTTCCTAAGTCGTTGACCAGTCGAGTGACATCTCCGCAATGAGCCAGGTGTAATCCCGCTGTAATAGCGCCGATTTGAACCATGCGACCAAAGACGTGTGCAATTGGCAAGAAGAGCAGAGTAGAACCACCAGGCTTCAGGAAGAGATCACTCGCGCCTTGCACGACATTGCCACATTCACTCAAGAAGTTTCCGTGGGTGAGTTCTACACCTTTTGGTTTTCCAGTAGTGCCAGATGTATAAATCAAAGTTGCAAGGGTGTCTGGTGTCAGTGCGTGTCGGCGGGCTTCAACTTCGGCATCCGAAATATTTGCCCCACCCTGCGTTAAAGTCATAAGCGCGTTCTCGGTAATTGTCCAAATATTTTTGCATTGTTGTGTCATTACAGTTTCAGCGAGTTCACGCAACTGTGGCGTTTCTACAATCAAACCGGTTGCACCTGAATCGCTAAGAATCCACTGAATTTGTTCAGCGCTGGAAGTCTCGTAAATTGGAACCGTAACCGCACCTGCAAACCAGATGGCGAAATCGAGAATGGTCCATTCGTAGCGGGTCTTAGCCATGAGGCCGACGCGATCGCCCGGCGCAATTCCTGCGGCGATAAGTCCCTTCGCAGTGGCAATAATTTCAGCGTGTAACTCCCGGGCAGAAACTGCCTGCCATGAATCGCCGATTGGACGCGAAAGCATGGTGCGATTGGGTTCAAATCCAGCCCTATCGGCGATGAGGTTAGTCAGGTTGCCGGTGGTTGCTGGCGGGACAATGACAGGTGTAGTGAATTCATTCATGCCCCAACGCTAGTGCGAGTGTGGGGCAATCCGCTAGATATTTGGCAGGTAACCTTGGCTCATGACCGATATATCCCAGAACTCCATCACCATAGAAGTCCCTATCGCTGACGTTCAAGCCCTGGTTTTTGACCTCCCCGGATACCCGTCGTGGTCGACCGGTATCAAATCAGTAGAGGTCCTAGAAAGTGATGACCAGTCACGTCCTACAAAAGTTAAGAGCGCAATTGATGCCGGCGTCATGAAGGATCGAGTTACCTTGGATTACGACTGGAGCAAAGCACCACTTGAATTAAGTTTCACGCTAGATGATGCAGATTTGCTGACCGAAATGACAGGTGCTTATATTCTTAAAGACAATGGTGATGACACAACAACGGTGACTTCTCAATTAACGGTGGCGCTATCAATGCCAGTACCCGCGATGATGCGGACAAAAACTGAACGAGCGACAATTGATTTAGCGCTCAATCAAATGAAACAAAAACTCGAAGGATAATTTTGTCTCTTCTCAGTATTGGTGTTGATGTCGGAGGAACCAAGGTCCTCGGGGGCGTGGTTGACGAATCCGGAAATATTCTGGCCCGTTCGCGTCGCGATACACCCAAGGAGGGTGGCGGCGCACTTTCCGATGCAATTGCGGATGTCATTAAAGATCTTGTCGTTTCTCACTCGGTTGCGACCGTTGGTATTTGTGCTGCTGGATTTGTATCCAGCGATCGCAAGACGATGTTGGCGACACCAAATATTTTTGGTTGGAATGGCGTTGACTTGCAAGCTGAAATCGGTTCACGAACTGGTCTGCACATCATCGTCGAAAACGATGCGAATGCAGCAGCTTGGGGTGAAGCAAAATATGGCGCAGCTCGCAACCAAGCACACTTAATGATGCTCACCATCGGTACCGGTATTGGCGGTGGCATTGTCGTCAACGGCGAGATTTATCGTGGGGCATTTGGAACAGCAGCTGAATTTGGTCATTTGCGTGTACTTCCTGAAGGTCATCTCTGTGGTTGTGGTGCCCGCGGATGCTTTGAACAATATGCGTCAGGCAACGCGCTCATGCGCCATGCTCGAGAATCAATTAACGCGACTCCAGATATGGCTCATAATCTGCTTGCTCGTGGCGATGGAACGGTTGCTGGTCTTACCGGCCATCACATCACAGAGGCGGCACGCGAAGGCGATGCGGTAGCCCTTGCAGCATTTAATACAGCAGGGCAGTGGCTGGGCGCTGGAATTGCAACTCTTTCCGCGATCCTAGATCCGGCGGTTGTTGTTATAGGTGGAGGTGTAATTGAAGCGGGCGAGATTTTGCTGGCTCCAGCTCGCGAAGCGCTCAACCGATATATGCCTTTTGCTGGCAAACATCCGATGCCAAAAATTATTGCAGCCGAACTTGGAAATGATGCTGGATTAGTGGGCGTAGCCGATTTAGCGCGTCACTAAATTTTTGCTCCGTCATCCCCTTCATCCACATCTTCATCTCTCTGAGCCGAACTCCATATTCGCATTGCGATACCGCCGATGAAGGCAAGAATTCCAGGCCATGAACCTAATCCGATGGGATCAAAGTCCAAGAGTTGCACAATAAATATGTAGAGTAACCCGCCAACAGTGGCGAGTGTGGCAAGGCGTGAATTCTTATCGGTCGGACCTAAATCTGGGTTTGGGGGAGTGAAGGAATCCAAATCCTCAAAATTTTCGAGTTGATCTAAGTATGTGGTTGGGGCGCTCTCATCTAGCGAAAGTCCGCTTACAATCGATTCAAATTCGGCATCGATGAGTTCTCGCTCATCCGCCTCATCGATAGATTCGCCTCGGCTGAGCTCTCCAGAAATCACATCTTGAATGAAGAGAACGCTCTCTTCAATCAATAATTGCGCATCATGATCGAGTGCAACATTGTGATAAGAATTTTCAAAAACGACCTCTCTGATATCCACTGAAAAGACATTATCAATGATGGTCTCGCTGTTAGTGGGATGGACCGTGTGGTCTTCTAATGAGTAGGCGACCATCAAAGGCAGATCTACTTGATAGAGATTATCTTCGGTAATGCGCCATAGCTTTTGTAGAGAGTGCAACGCCCGTAATGGAATTCGATTAAAGACGTGACGAGGAGGATTTGGCTTAGCAACATCAGTGACACCACCAGGTATCGATGATATGAATTTAGAGATGACTGGAACCAACCGCATTGCGGGGCGTTCATCGTAAATAGATGCATTGAGCAGAATTGTTCCGGTGATCTCCGATCCACGAATCTGCGAAAGCCGTAAGGCAAGTGCTCCGCCCATAGAAAATCCGGCGACGAAAACTCTTTCGCAGCGGCGAGATAATTCTAAGAATGATTTTTCTGCCGAGTCATACCAATCTTCCCAAGAGCTGTGGTTGAGCCCTTGCCAACTCTCTTGATGACCTGCAAGACAGGGCGCAGAGACAGTGAAACCCGCTGCGTGAAGTCCATGTACCCAAGGGGCAACCGAGGCTGGTGATCCCAGAAACCCGTGAAGAACGAGTACGCCAATTTCGCTATTTTTTCCACCAGAGAGCTCGATCGGGGTGCGTTGTGGGGTATCGCTCACGCTCAGATGGTGTCATAGTTGCCGTACAACCCCTAAATTATCCCTCTACGGCTACATGTTTTCTTTGGAAGGGCGGCGCAATGGTTTACCAAGCACTCAAGTCCTTCCTGATTCCTATCCTGACACTTCTCTTCCGTCCTAAAGTCACTGGACTACGCAATGTTCCCCAAAATGGCCCAGTCATTGTTGCCTCGAACCACCTCTCCTTTAGCGACTCGATATTTATGCCGCTCGTCGTTCCTCGTAAGGTGACCTTTCTAGCTAAGAGTGAATATTTCACCTCCCCAGGAATTAAGGGTTTTGCTAAGAAGAAAACTTTCCAAGCTCTCGGACAGGTCCCGGTAGATCGCTCTGGCGGCCGTCGCAGCGAGGCTGCGCTCTCTACCGGTCTAGAGCTACTCAAAGATGGCGCCTGCATAGGTATTTATCCTGAAGGCACGCGCTCGCCAGATGGCAAGCTCTACAAAGGCCGTACCGGAATAGCTCGAATGGCGGTGGAGTCAGGTGCAGCCGTTGTTCCAGTCGCGATGTTTAACACTGCTGAAATTCAGCCAACTGGGCAGGTCGTACCTAAAGTTCAACAAGTCGAAATGATTTTCGGTGAACCGATGTACTTCGAGGGAGATTCGTCTGACCTTAAATTACTGCGAAGCATCACAGATCAAATCATGGATGCAATCGCCAAGCTATCTGGTCAAGAGTATGTGGATATGTATGCCTCTGAGGCAAAGGTGATTATTGCGCAGCAGATTCGCGATCGCATCAAAGAAGAGCACCGCTTAAAGAAAGCTTCCAAGAAGAAAAAAGAGAGTTAATTCTTTCCCAATTTGTTTAATATGGAATAGCGGCTATCAATATATTTACATTGATCACAGCTCGCTTTTGAGGGCGGAACCTCGCCGGTAATAACACCAATAAATTCGGCCAAGCGATCTTGAAGTGCTTGTGGGTCACGTTCAATGGGATACCAGTTGCAAGAGAGTTCCATTCCAAAATTTCCCGAGGAGTTACCGCGAATTTTGACCGGTGCCCAGACCAATAAACCGAGAGAAGAGATCTTCTTCGGCTCACCTTTCGCTGGGTTTTCAAGTGCAAAGGCATATGCCTCCAGCTGCGGTGAGTAGAACTTACCTTTATCGCTGGCGCGCGCCTGAAATTTGCAATCAATCACGCCATAGGTGCCATCGGGGAATTCCATGACAATGTCGTACTTACCCTTAATAGCAAAGGGCGTGGCTTCACCATTTACTTCAATGGGTTTGGACATCACAAAACCGCCGTGATCGAGAACTTTACCTTCGGGGATATTGGGGTGTAAATCAGCAGAACTCTTACCTAAGCAGGAAAGCTCTTGCATCTCGGCAATCTCAGAGACAAGTGGCATAAAGAGTGGTGCTTTGACTTGCTCGTTGTAATACAACCAGAGACAACGATGGCAGCCATTCCAGGAAAATGTTAAATCACTCGGGCTGATATTGGTTCGGGCATTTTCAGAAAGTGTAAGCATCTCTACTCTTTTCGCACTCCCTCGTCGGGAGCATATTTTGTGGGTGAGCCAAGTCTGCCTCGCCCTACTGACAGAGTGGGGGTGCGCCACGCACCTGCGGATTTACCGATTGAGTAGGGCGCTATAAATTGTGAATAGACCTAGAAGTATCATCACGCAGCCACCGGCGATGCGCATGCGGACTAATCGCTTAATATCCGTTGCCAGCCAATTGCGAATCGTGCCCGCCAGCACTCCCCAGGCACCGTCGGAGAAGAAGGCCAGTAATGCAAAAATTGCACCCATCAAAATTAATTGAGAAGTGAGGTGACCCTTTTTCTCATCAGCAAATGCCGGCAAAATTGCAGCGAAGAAAACCAGTCCTTTGGGATTGAGGCTGCCTACCCAAAACCCATCACGCATGGATCGCCATCTACTGGGTCGGATATCGCCTTGGTTGGTCATATCTTCGGCATGAATTGAACTATGTCGGATCGCATCTATGCCCATATACATCAGATAGAGGCCGCCAAGAATTTGCACAGTGATGTAGAAGAGATGTGACCTTTGTAGAAGTGGACCAAGCCCAACTGCAACGACAACTGAAAGAGTAAAAGCCCCCAGCACATTTCCGGCAACTGTTGCTACCGCTGTTGCGCGTCCCCATGCAATTGCCCGTGCCACTACGAAAAGAACGCTTGGACCAGGAGCAAGGATGATGACCATCGCAGCTGCCACGTACTCCCAGATGCGAGAAGGAACTGCGATTACGCCAAACAACATTCGACAATCCTACCGAAATGCGTAAGAGGGGCGAAGCTATTTAGCCTCACCCCTCTTACGCGTTACTAATTAGCTATTGCCGCGAGCTTTGGCAATAGAGTGAAGTACGCGGTAACCAATGACAGCAACAAGTGTGGCATTGATAATTCCGCTGAATGTGTAATCGCCCTTTGTCCAAGTGAAATCAGCGATACCGATGATGACAGAGGATGAAGCAATTATTAGGTTTGTGGAATTAGAGAAATCGACTTTAGATTCAATCCAAATTCGAGCTCCGAGAATTCCGATCATTCCGTAGAGAGCCACGCCTAATCCGCCCAGCACTCCTGCGGGGGTAGCAGTCAAGACTGCTCCGAATTTAGGACAGAGCGCGAGCACTACTGCGCCAATGGCAGCGATCCAATAAGCAGCGGTTGAGTAGACCTTTGTCGCAGCCATGGTGCCGATATTTTCAGCATAGGTTGTTGTGCCGGAACCGCCGCCGATACCTGCGAGCGCAGTTGCAGCGCCATCGGCCACAAGTGCATCTCCCATAACATCATCGAGGTTGCGACCAGTCATTGCTGCGACCGCCTTGACGTGTCCAACGTTCTCCGCGATGAGAACTAGTACAACGGGCAAGAAGAGAACGATGGCCGAGACCTTAAATGATGGCGCAGTAAATGCCGGGGCGGCAATCCACTTTGCGGCTTTGATGCCATCAGTATTGATATCACCCATGGCAAAGGCGTAGATGTAACCAACAATCAATCCACCAAAGATGGAGATGCGAGCCAAGAATCCTTTTGCAATCACAGCGATTAGTGCAACCGCACCTAAGGTGACGATTGCGGTGACTGGTGCGGTGACGAAATTATTCTTCGCAGCACCAGCAAGATTGAGACCGATGACCATAACGATTGCGCCAGTTACTACTGGCGGCAAGAGCCAATCAATCCATTTGATACCAGCAGCCTTGACGACAAATCCGACGATTGCTAAAAGCACACCAGTGATGACGACGCCACCAAGTGCCTCCGCCATGCTGCCAGCTTTAACAGAAGCAGCAATTGGAGCTAAGAACGCGAACGACGAGCCCAAATAGGAGGGCAGTTTGTTTCTGGTGATAAGTAGGAACAACATCGTTCCCACGCCAGAGAAGAAGAGAGTTGTAGTCGGAGGGAACCCGGTGATGATCGGAACTAAGAAAGTTGCGCCAAACATTGCGGCGATATGTTGGAGACCGGTGCCAATGGTGCGTGGCCATGAGAGACGTTCATCAGGGGCGATGACGCCACCGGAGTTATTCAATTTCCAGCTAAACATGCTCATACAACGTGCCTTTCCTCTTACATAAGGCCCTGCCACGAGTGGACTCGCTTCTGGGCTGTAGGTAGATCCCGTATGAACCTCGGGCCAGAATCGGCAAGGGAAGGAGGCGTTGTAATTTAAGGGTAAAGGTGGTTTCGGCCACTTTTCAGGCCTAAGGGGTGCGACACGCGAGGGATATTGCGGGGTCAGGAGTTGCGCAGGGGAGGGCAGATGGGTTTAACTATCGCATCGATATATCGAACCGATATATCCGTCCGTTATAACCAAGCGCTACATCAGTGGCAATTTTCTGAAAGTGATGAGAGGGGTCAGCAATGCGTTCACGCTCTGAAGCCCTCGAATTCGCCCTGCTGGGTCTACTCAGCCAAGGGGCGCTCCACGGATATGAACTGCGCAAGCGTCTGATTGCCATTTATGGCCCATTCCGCGCGCTCTCATTCTCAGTTCTCTATCCGCAGCTTCGCCGAATGCTGGAAGCCGGAATCATTGAAGAATCTATTGCCGAAGTTGTTGGTCGATCTCGGCGCTCGCGAATTGTCTACGCCTTAACTTCAAAAGGGGAGAAGCGTTTTGCCGATCTCGCTGGAAGCACCGGTCCTGATTCATGGGATGACGAAAGTTTTGAAGTTCGCTTTGCATTCTTTGGGCCAACTCCCAAGAACAACCGCCTACAAATTTTGGAGGGTCGACTCCGTCGTCTCTCTGAGAAGTCAGCAATCCTTCGCAACGAGCTGGAGAAAGCTCCAGCTGGAATCGATAAGTACCTCGCAGAGTGGCGTCGTCACTCTTTGGAATCCTCCGAGCGCGAAATCGCCTGGCTGGAAGAAATGATAAATACCGAAAGGAAATCCTCGTGACCTCAACAAATGGAGAAATCCGCGTAGCGATTGTTGGTGTAGGTAACTGCGCTAACTCCCTTATTCAGGGCGTTACTTACTACAAGGACGCAGCGGCAGATGTCGAGATTCCAGGTCTCATGCATGCTGTTCTTGGTGGCTACCATGTGCGCGACGTTAAATTCGTTGCTGCATTTGATGTAGATGCTAAGAAAGTTGGCCTTGATCTTGCAGATGCCATTTGGGCGAGCGAGAACAACACTATTAAGTTCAGCGAGGTAGCCAAGACTGGTCTGGTCGTACAACGCGGACACACTCTTGATGGCCTTGGACGTTATTACAAGGAGACAATCACCGAGTCCACTGCTGCACCTGTCGACATCGTCGCGGCTCTGAAGGCAGAGAAGGTTGATGTTCTTATCTGCTACCTCCCTGTAGGTTCAGAAGAAGCAGCAAAGTTCTACGCACAATGTGCAATTGATGCAGGCGTCGCATTTGTTAACGCACTTCCTGTCTTTATCGCATCTGACCCAGTCTGGGCCGATAAGTTCACCAAGGCCGGAATTCCTATCGTCGGCGATGACATCAAGTCACAGGTTGGCGCAACTATTACGCACCGCATCATGGCTAAGTTGTTCCAAGATCGTGGCGTGCACTTAGATCGCACCTACCAGCTCAATGTTGGTGGAAATATGGACTTCAAGAACATGCTTGAGCGCGATCGTTTGGAATCCAAGAAGATTTCAAAGACTCAATCTGTTACTTCACAACTCGATCACGATATGGGCGCTAAGAACGTTCACATCGGACCTTCTGACTACATTCCTTGGCTCGATGACCGCAAGTGGGCTTACGTCCGTCTAGAAGGCCGCGCCTTTGGCGATGTACCGCTTAACCTCGAATACAAGCTCGAAGTATGGGATTCTCCCAACTCCGCTGGCGTCATCATTGATGCACTTCGTTGCGCAAAGATTGCGCTCGATCGCAAGATTGGTGGACCGTTACTTTCACCTTCTAGCTATTTCATGAAGTCGCCACCGGTGCAATACACCGATGAGCAAGCACACGAGAAGACTGAAGCATTTATTTCGGGATCTCTTGAGCGCTAATTAGATATAGAAAAACCCCCGCCTTCTTTCGAAGACGGGGGTTTTTTCTTACCCCACGGAGAGAGGGGGATTAGATCTCGGAATCAGTAGCTGCTCTACGCAAGTGAGCGAATCCGAGAAGCGCCAGGATGAGGAATACGATTCCTCCGACATAGGCCACGTAGGACGCAATAAGCGCAATGGAACCCAGTGTGGCGAATGCGTAAGTAAATCCGAGCAAGCCACGAAGTGTGGATCCCATGAATAGAGTTGTGCGTTGACCGCCCAGAGTTGCAACTTCAGCAGCAAGCTCCTTGTTAGCTGGATCTGCAGCAAGGGCTGCACTCTTTCCCATGAATTCACCAGAGACTTCTTCGTACATCTTTCCGCCTGCGACAAAGCCCATATGAACCTTAATGTAGTGATTAGCATATGTATTTGCTTGAGCGCCAGTTGTCATCATTTGGCCGGCATAGACTTTCATTGCAGCAGCATCTGCAGGAGGAAGCTTTGCTAACGCCTCGACATCTGGGAATTCAATTTTTTGTTGGGAAAGTTGATCTTTAACTTGTGCAGCTGCAAAGTTGCCACCCCAAGAAAGAAGTGCTCCCGCAACAATTAATCCAACTCCGAGAAGGAGTCCAATTACGCTTGCAATTTTGTCGAATGTTTTTCTCTTCATTTTTGATACCTTCGCTCTCCGAATACTCGGCACGAAATCTGATTTGATTTCGTGATAATTGAATTATCGAGTAGATGATGAGAACCAGATATGAATTTTGCGAGTGCTAGCCCTTGCAATAAAAGTATGGGGGGTAGCACTCAGATATAGGTCACACGTTGAATCTAGATATGGCGAGTGCAGTAATTCTTTCCATCAGCGCCTACTTCAAAGTGCGAACATGGAACTGCCAATTTGTCGAACGAGGTGTCTCCAAAATGTGCGCGATAGGCGAGCGCAAGCAGAACTCGAATATTTGTATCTGAATTGGATTTGATCCCAAAGGCGCGAGCCATTCGAGAGACCGTATTTTCTATGACTTTCTCGGAATGCGCCGTCTCTCGAGCGATCGCAGAATTGGAGAGTCCATCGCACATGTGTTCAGCGACTAGTCGTTCAAAGGGGGTGAGCTCTCGCGTAAGAATTCGAATATCCAAGAATCTCTCCATTCGGTGGAATGGCTCTATTCTGGCCTATTGAGGGAGTATTTGTAAGCAGGTTCCGGCCAAATGCCTCGGTAGACTCAGGCGATGAGCGAACTTTCAAATATCTCACTCGATCGTCAGGGTTCGACCCTCATACTCACCCTCGATCGACCCACCAAGAAGAATGCAATCACCTCTGCGATGTATCAGGCGCTCACTGCAGCTCTTGATAGTGCCACTGGTGACTTTGCGATTCGCACGGTGATTCTCACTGGAGCAGGCGATACCTTCACTGCAGGTAATGACGTCATGGATTTTCTTAACGAGCCTGTTAAAGATCAAAACGCTCCAGTTTTTCAATTCCTGACAGCGCTTCATAATTTTCCTAAACCGCTAATCGCAGCAGTACAGGGGAGTGCGATTGGAATCGGAACCACGGCGTTGCTTCACTGCGATCTTGCTTATGCTTCTTTTAACACTACCTTTCAAATGCCATTTGTGAATCTTGGATTAGTTCCAGAAGCCGGCTCCACTCTGCTCTTTCCTCGCCTTGTAGGCCATGCAAAAGCTTCCGAGATTTTCCTGACCGGGCGAACATTCGGAGCGCAAGAGGCGTTGGAGATGGGATTAATTAATCAGATATCAGATTCACCGTTAGAGGCTGCGCTAAAAGTTGCAGAAGCGATTGGGGAGCAACCCCCCACCTCGGTGATTAATACCAAAGCTCTTTTGAAAAGTAGAGATCATTTGGCAGTCGAACAAGTGATGGCTGTTGAAGGCGAACTCTTTCGAATCGCACTTGAATCCGATGAGGCACAAATCGCCTTTATGAAATTCCTAGAGAAGAAGGGCAAATAAATGTCACTATCTGGAAAGAGAATATTCATTACTGGCGGTTCCCGCGGAATTGGGCTAGAGATTGCACTTAAAGCTGCGGCCGATGGGGCGATGATCGCAATTGCCGCAAAGACCACAGAACCTCACCCAACTTTGCCGGGCACCATCTTCACGGCCGCTAAAGAGATTGAGGCAGCTGGTGGAAAGGCACTTCCTATTCAATGCGATATTCGCGATGAAGAGCAGATTGAATCTGCGATAGCTACGACCGTTGCCGAATTTGGTGGTCTCGATATTCTGATCAACAATGCCAGTGCAATTCAACTCACGCCAACAGAAAAAACTCCAGCGAAGCGATTCGACCTGATGTTTGATGTCAATGTCCGCGGCACTTTCCTCACCAGCCAGGCTGCGATTCCTCATCTTCGGGAGAGCGCTAAGCAAGGGCGCAATCCTCACATCCTTACCCTTTCACCACCGCTCTCCATGAAACCAAAATGGTTTAAGAACCATGTTGCTTACACCATGGCTAAATATGGAATGAGTATGTGCGTTCTTGGAATGGCGGAAGAATTCAAGCGAGATGGTATTGCTGTCAATGCGCTGTGGCCACGCACAGCGATAGATACTGCAGCCTTAGCAATGATCCCGGGGATTGATACCGACTTCTGCCGTACGCCAGCAATCCTGGCAGATAGTGCTTACATCATTCTTAACCGCAAGAGCGCGGAAACAACGGGCAATTTCTTCGTAGATGATGAAGTTCTTGCCTCAGAAGGTATTACAGATCTAGATAAGTACGCAGTCGTGCCGGGAACAACTGACTTCTTGTTGGACTTCTTTCTCGACTAAATCTTGAAATCTGTGTGTTGATGGTCGGTCTCTACGATTCCTGAGGAGTACTTCTCTTCGTAGCGACCATATTTCCAAATCAGAACCGAGCCAATCCAAGTGGCTACAAATGAGCCCACGATAAAGAAGCCCAGCCCATTGATATTTATCTTTGATATAAGGGTAAATGGCTGATAGTTATCGATATTTGTCTTATCGGAGAGTACGCCAATTAATTGAATAGTTCCGATGAAGAGGGCAACAAAGATTGAAATACCAGTAGTTGTTAAGTTGTAATAAATCTTGCGTAATGGCGATGTAAAGGCCCATGCATATGCCTTGGTCATAAAGATTCCATCTGCCGCGTCCATCATCGACATACCTGCTGCAAAAATAATAGGAAGTGCAATGATGGCAAGTGGTGGAAGCGTGCCGCCAACTGTTCCGACCGCCGCGGTTGCGGATAGCGCCAGCAGGCCAACTTCAGTAGCGGTATCAAAACCTAATCCGAAGAGAACTCCAATGGGATAAAGCTGCCAGGAGTGATCGAAGCCCTTCTTGAAGAAGCCGCGGAAGATCCGATTCATCAATCCACGTTCATTGAGAAGTTGCTGTAAATGTTCGTGACTGAATTTTCCAGATTTAGCTTGCTTCCACACTTTTACAATTCCAATGAGAATTACGAGGTTGAGAATTCCTACGAGATAGAGAAAGAAGGTTGAGACGCTTGCGCCAATAATTCCACCGGTATCCCCAAAGCTCTCTTGAAAAGCAACCGCCTTCTTTGCGGCAAAGGCGATACCTACCGATAGTGCGAGAACTATTGTGGAGTGGCCGAGTGAGAAGAAGAGCCCGACGCCAAGAGGCTTCTTTCCCTTCGCCAACATCAATCGAGTGGTGTCATCAATCGCTGAAATATGATCAGCATCGAAAGCATGACGAAGACCAAAGGAGTATGCGAGCGCTCCGGCACCGGCGTAGACGAGGGCATTGCCATTGGTGAGCGAGTGATATTGCGGCATAGAGTTGTAATGAATAAATAGGCCCCACCCAAGGATGTGGAGTCCTACAACTGTGCCCAGCACGCCGAGGAGAGCCGGGATCTCTTCGCGAGAGAATTTGAGATGGTCGCGCAGGGAGGGCTTAGTCATCTGTGAATATTACTGCAAATCATTCGCATCTGCATATAAAAGGCATTACTTCGGGCTTACGATGGGGCAATGAGAATGCGCATTGGATCGATTCTGCTTTTGACCTTCTTGCTCTTGGCCCCAATTCCCGCCCAGGCACATACCGATCTAGTCTCTGGCACACCAGAAAATGGGGTGTTGGTGAGCACTTGGCCCGCAGAAATAACTCTGACTTTTAATGAGCCGCTTCAAGTTGTGGATGGCAAGAATTCAAATGCAGTCACAGTTCATAATGCAATTGCTGAAGAATTAAGCGCGGGCGATATTTCTGTCGAAGGGCCAACAATCACCGTTCCCGTGAAAGCGAATACAACTCCTGGATTAGTACTCGTCAGCTATCGAGTGGCCTCGGCTGACGGACATGTTGTAGAAGGGGAGTACACCTTTAGTTTTGGTGAAGTCAGTGCAACACCAGTTCCATACACGGTGAAGAAAAATTCTAATACCGCAATTTATGGTGCATCAACTGTTTTGATCGTACTTACTGGCCTTTTTGGTATTTGGGCCTATCGCCGACGCAAGGAATAAGTAAAACTAGAACTTAGTTAACTTAGTCGCGTAGCTCTTGCGGTCAACTTCTAGATAGTGATGATTAGGAATCTGCTTCCAACCAGGTTGATTCCAGCCAGAAGATGCAACTAGAACCCCTTCAGCACTTTCACGGTAATAAAGGTCATAATATTCGGGGCCTTCACCCTCGGGAATACGTGAGTAGTTGTGTTCGCTAATTGTTATATACATATCCGGGGTCATAATCATCGCATTTAAGCTAGAGAAATCGCAGTGGGCAGTAATCTTCTTGATGCCTTGATGGATACCTTCATGTATTCCTAAAGTATCGATAAAGCTAAGCAGCAGATAGAAGTACCGTTCGCTATCGGTAGCGCCACGAAGTTTCTCTAAGTATTTGCTATCGATATAAGGATCGAGGGATTCAGGTGGCTTAATTGATCCGTTGTGAATAAAGGAGAAATCGCCATGAGTGAAGGGGTGCGTGTTTCCTTCAGTAATTGCCAGATTAAGTGTTGCCCAACGCAGGTGCAATAAACCACCAGTGCTCTTAACGCTCTTAGTAAGTTCTAAATATTTCGCACTCTCTTTCGCGCGTGCTACTTCTACAGTGAGCGATTGATCTTGTGCAGAATTGACTTTTGCGTAACCCCAACCATCGCCATGTTTGGCCGATAGCGCCGAAAATTGGTCAAAATCAGGACCTGCAATTTCCGAGACGCTGACCTCGCGTGGCGAGACGTAACCCATTAAGCGACACATGTTTTTATCCTAGAACCTTAGCCTTGGGTATCGAAGAAGACATTCTTCGTTTCAGTAAATGCATCTAAGGCATCAGGGCCAAGCTCGCGGCCTAGACCAGATTGTTTGTAGCCACCAAACGGTGTCCAGTATCGGACGGAGGAGTTGGAGTTAACGGAAAGATTGCCGGCTTCAACTGCGCGCGAGACGCGAACTGCGCGAGCTAGATCGCGAGACCAGATAGAGCCAGAGAGTCCATATTCGGAGTCGTTCGCGATGCGAATCGCATCAGCCTCATCTTCGAATGGGAGAACGGAGACGACTGGCCCAAATATCTCTTCACGGTAGGCACGGTCCTTCGAATCCTTAGGCGCTAAGACTGTTGGAGCGAACCAATATCCAGGGCCGGTTGGCTTTGAGCCTTGGAAGGCGATGGGAGTTCCTTCGGGCAAAAATTCGGAGACGCGCGCATATTGAGTAGATGAAATCAGTGGACCCATCTCGGCGGTATCGAGCGATGGATCTTCAACTCGAAACTTCTTCACTGCGACTTCGAAGAGTTCCATAAATTTGTCATACGCAGAACGTTGAATCAAAATGCGTGAACGAGCACAGCAATCCTGTCCAGCGTTATCAAAGACAGCGCCTGGTGCTCCGGCTGCCGCCTTCTCGATATCAGCATCAGCAAAAATAATGTTGGCGCTCTTGCCGCCGAGTTCAAGAGTTAAGCGCTTTACCTGATCCGCGCATCCGCGCATGATCTGCTTTCCAACACCAGTAGAACCGGTGAAGACAATCTTGCGCACAAGTGGATGTGTGACAAAGCGATCTCCCACAACACTTCCCTTGCCAGGAATGACGTTAAATACGCCTTCCGGAATTCCTGCTTGTAATGCAAGTTCTCCCAAGCGAATTGCAGTTAGGGGAGTGAGTTCGGCAGGTTTGAGAACAACGGTGTTACCGGCAGCTAGTGCGGGACCAAAACCCCAGCCAGCAATCGGCATCGGGAAGTTCCACGGAACAATGATTCCGATAACGCCGAGCGGCTCCTTAAAAGTGATATCGATTCCATTTGGTACTGGAATCTGACGACCAAAGAGGCGTTCTGGTGCGGCGCTGTAATAATTAAGAACGTCACGAACATTGCCTGCTTCCCAGCGTGCATTGCCAATTGTGTGACCAGAGTTGAGAACTTCTAGTTGTGCTAACTCTTCAATATGAGAGTCGACCAGCGATGCAAATGCCCGAAGGATGCGTGCCCGATCTCCTGGATTGACCTTTCTCCAACTCTCGAATGCGTGGGCCGCTTTGAGAATTATCGCGTCGGTCTCTGTGACATCAGCAAGATGAATATCCTGTACTGGCTTTTCAGTAACGGGGCTGATGATGGTGTAGTTAGACATGAATCTCCTGAAGTAGTGGTTCGGTAAATTTACATACGTTCGAAGCTGCGGACGCGCTCCCAGTCGGTAACAGCGCGACCGAATGCATCGAGCTCGGTATCGGCCATATGGGTGTAATGATCTTGGACGTCTTTACCAAAAGTCTCAGTAACCCAAGTGCTATTTGCCCAGAGATCGCGCGCTTCCTTGAGCGAAGTTGGGATGCGCTCTGTTTCGAGGGCGTAGGCATTGCCAGTAAATATTGGCTCGAGCTCTAAGTTCTTCTCAATTCCATCGAGTCCTGCTGCAACCATGCCTGCTACTGCGAGATATTGATTTACATCTCCACCTGGTACTCGGTTCTCAATCCGCAGAGCATGTCCCTGTCCAACTAATCGCAATGCACATGTGCGATTGTCGCGACCCCATTTGATAGCGGTAGGAGCAAATGTTCCTGCTTGATAGCGCTTATAAGAGTTGATATTTGGCGCAAAGAGAAGAGCGAGCTCGCGCATATGTGCTTGTTGCCCTGCAACGAACGAACGTCCAAGTTCCGACATTCCATCGCCGGCATCGCCAGCCATAACTGCATTGTCTTTCTTGTCGCGGAATGAGAGGTGAATATGGCACGAGTTACCCTCGCGTTCATTGAACTTAGCCATAAAGGTTAAAGAACAACCTTGAGCTGAGGCAATCTCTTTAGCGCCCATCTTGTAAACAGAGTGGTTATCGCAAGTGCGAAGCGCATCTTCGTAACGGAATGCAATTTCGTGTTGACCTAAGTTGCACTCACCCTTTGCAGATTCAACGATGAGGCCTGCCTTATCCATGGATACGCGAATTTCACGGAGCAACTTCTCGACCCGAGCAGTGCCACCTAACGAGTAATCCACGTTGTACTGATTGGCCGGTACCAGATCCTTGTATCCCTTATCCCACGCCTCTTCGTAAGTGTCTTTAAAGACAATAAATTCAAGTTCAGTGCCACAAAGTGCAACCATTCCTGCTTTATCTAACCGCTCTAGTTGTCGCTTCAAAATTGTTCGAGGAGATACTGAGATTCCAACATGGTCGTGGTCCACAAAATCAGCGATAACAAAGGCTGAACCCTCTTGCCAGGGCAGGTAGCGCAGAGTGTCGAGATCAGGAGACATTCCCATATCGGCATATCCGGTCTCCCAAGAAGAGACGGCATAACCTTGAATCGTGTTCATATCGATATCAACAGCGAGAAGGTAGTTGCAACCTTCCGTGCCATTCTTGAGCGTATCGGCAAGGAAAAATGGGGCGTGAATGCGCTTACCTTGTAGCCGGCCTTGCATATCGGTAGCACCGACGACAACCGTATCGATCCGCCCTTCGGCGATCTCTTTGCGAAGCTGGTCAAGGCTAAGGGCCACGGAATCCTCCAAGGGGACAGGGAAAAGAATCTAGAGACCGAGGTTACTGCTCGAGGCACACCCGGGGCAACGCCGTCAGCGCGCCAAAGTTCAGCCAAAAAAGGGGCTTTGGTGCTTCCAATTGGCTGAGGTGGGCGTCACACTAAACCCTAACTTCTAGAAAGGCGGGACTTATCTAATGGTTAATACCCATGATGCCGACGCACAAAAGTTGGCAGAGCTTGGATATAAACAAGAGTTCGATCGCAAATGGAGTGGCTTTCACAACTTCGCGATCTCTTTCTCCATCATCTCAATTCTCTCTGGCTGCTTTACCACCTTCGCACAGGCGTGGAATAACGGCGGCCCTGTAGCAATCTCCATTGGTTGGCCAATCATCGCCAGCCTCATCATGATTATCGGACTAGTTATGGCTGAGCTTCTCTCAGCTATGCCAACCGCCGGCGGTATTTACTACTGGGCGCTAAATCTTGGAAAGCCAGTTCATGGATGGGTCACCGGATGGTTGAACCTCATGGGCCTAGTCGCTGTAACAGCTGGCGTGGATTACGGCTTTGCAAACTTCTTTGTATACACAGCAAATCTATTCAATAGTTCATTTGATCCTGGCAATTTAAAGCTTGTCTTCTTGGTCTTTGCTATTACTTTGCTCATTCACATTGCAATGAATATTTACGGCGCAAACGTTATCCATAAACTTCAGAGCATTAACGTCTGGTGGCACGTGGGTGGAGTCGCAGTTGTTATCTTGATTCTTGTCTTGATTCCAACAAAGCACCAATCTACTTCTTGGGTATTTACTCACCAGATCAATAACAGTGGATTCGGCAATTACTGGTTCTATGTATTGCCAATTGGTTTCTTGTTGACTCAGTACACCATCACTGGCTTCGATGCTTCTGCGCACGTTTCAGAAGAGACTGGTCAGGCAACAAAGGCAGCTGCTCAGGGTCTATGGAAGTCCATCGCTTACTCAGCTGTTGCTGGTTGGGTCATGCTTCTCGCATTCTTGTATGCAGCAACTGATGAAGCGGGTATCACTGAGGCCGGTGGATTCTCAGGCGCAATCTTTATGGGCGCAATGTCCGTTGGTTGGGTCAAGATTATTTTGATCATTACCTGCGTCGGTCAATTCTTCTGCGGCATGTCATGCGTAACTGCTGGCTCTCGTATGTTGTTTGCTTTCTCTCGCGACCGCGCTGTTCCAGGCCACAAGTACTGGACCAAGCTCGATAAGAATCGCAACCCATCGCATGCAGCGTTCGGTCTCGGTTTTGCGGCCCTTGTGGTCTCAATCCCTGCAATCTGGTCAGCAGTGGCCTTCTTTGCAGTGACATCAATGGCTGTTATTGGACTCTTCGGTTCATTCGCAATTCCAATCTGGCTACGTTGGCGCAAGGGCGATGCCTTCAAGCAAGGTGACTGGAACTTGGGTAATAAGTGGAAGTGGATGGCTCCAATTGCGGTTCTAGAAATCGTAATCATCTCGATTTACTTCTGTATGCCAACCACACCTGCAGGCGTTTGGTGGGGAGCGGAGTTCAATCTCAAGGCCGCTAACTACACACCAATTGCATTCCTCGTCGTTATCGGCGCTGCAATGATCTGGTGGTGGACCTCAGCCCACAAGCACTTCAAGGGCGCGGTAAACACGCTCAATAAGTAAGTAACCGAACTACAATTAACCCGTCCTACTTCGGTAGGGCGGGTTAATTATTTTTAGGGAGAATCATGTCTGATCGAGTTGCAGGACGCGTTGCGATAGTCACCGGGGCGGCTTCTGGAATTGGTGAAGCCAGCGCAATTCGACTTGCGGAAGAAGGTGCATCAGTTATCTGCGCCGATCTCAACGCCGAAGGCGCCGAACAAACGGCACAAGCCATTGTTGCTAAAGGTGGCACCGCGATTGGTTACACCATTGATATCTCCGATTCCACTCAATGCGATGCAATTGTGGCCAAGGCGGTTAGTACCTATGGCGCTATCGATATTCTGGTTAATAACGCGGGCGTAAATCTCCCGGGCGTCTTTCATGAAGTCACTAATGCCACAATTGAAAGGACACTTTCGGTCAACGTAATGGGCGCGATGTATTTAACTCGAGCCGCGCTGCCTCATATGCTCAAGAATTCTCGCGGTTCTATCGTCAATATGTCGAGTGTTAATGGTCTAGTTTCAGAACCATTCTTAAGTGTCTATTCAGCTTCCAAGGGTGCCATCGTTATGTTTACTCGTGGAATTGCACTGGACTATGCCAAGACCGGAATCCGTTGTAATGCAATCTGCCCTGGCTGGGTAGATACGCCGATTAATCATGCGCATGCAAAGATGCTCGGTGGCTTAGATCATGTCTATAAAACTATTGATTCATTCCAACCGATTGGTCGTCCGGGCACTCCCCGCGAGATTGCAAATTTAGTTCTCTTTCTGGCATCAGATGAGGCCTCGTTTATGACCGGTTCGATTGTCTCTGCAGATGGTGGAATGACCGCGCAATAATCAGACTAATACGCTGGCAAGTACTAAACGACCCCAGTTTTGCACAACGGGTTTCCATGCGGCGAAGAGTGCTTCTTCTGCCATTTTAACTTCGGATTCAACGCTGCTCTTGCCGGATTCGATGAAGGCGTTATCGGCGTGTTCTTCCCAGGTGTGAATGATGGATGAATCTACTTCTGGGTGGAACTGGACGGCGTATTGCGTACTGCCGATTCGATACACCTGGTTCATACACAACTCGCTGCTAGCTAGAAGCGTTGCGCCTGCAGGAAGAGCAGCAACTTCATCTTCGTGCCACTGCGCAACAGGAGATGGGGCTGCTAGGGCAAATATCGGATCACTCGCTCCTTCGGTTGTAGGAGAGATGTCATAAATCCCAATCTCACTCGTTTTGGCCCGTGAAACACTACCCCCAGCCGCTGCGGCAAGTAATTGCGCTCCGAGACAGATGGCAAAGATAGGAATGTCGCGATGTACTGCATCGAGCAATAGTGCACGTTCATTTTTTAACCACGGTGCAATGTGATCATCCATCGCTCCCATATGTCCGCCGAGTGGAATAACTCCTACGAAATTCTCAGGCAGTACTGGAGGAACTTGCTCACCATCGTATGCGCGCAAAATTTCAATTTCAAAACCAATCTCCATTAACCAACGACCGACTAAGTGCGGTGGATCGGTAGGATCATTTTGTATTGCAAGCAGGCGCGGTTTCATGGTGATAATTATGATGGTAATTGAAGATTTTTGAAAAAAAGTCCAATACGCCACACGGGAAAATAGGGGTAGGTGTCTTTTCTGCGCCGTTCTGCTACCTTGGCTCTTATAAGAAAACCAGATGGTTTTACTCGGATATATAAACAAAGGGGAGCGTAAGTACCAGAAAAGGAGTCGCAGTCCTAAGGCTCAACAAACGGTACCTATTCCAAAATGACCTGAACTCTAGAACCACAAACGTTTCGTAAGTTATCGCAAGACCCACAACCTGTATCGCGCGAAAGAGTTGCAGAACTCATGGCCCAAGAGTGGGCTCGCTTCACCCAGGATACGGCTGGCTCACAAGCCGAGAGTGAAATCGCCAAAAAGAGCGTTCCTATGGGCGTTACCTCTAGCTTCCAATATTGGGATCCCTATCCCATCAGCATTGTTTCTGCAGATGGCGCATACATGACCGATGTCGATGGTCGCAAACTTCTCGATCTTTCCATGGGGTTTGGCGCAATGCTTGCCGGTCACCTCAACCCTGAAGTTATAAAGGAGATTGATCTTTCACTTCGCGAAGGAATGCTCTTTGTTACACCTTCTCCGATTTCGCGTGACGCGGCGGAGCGCATCTGTCGCCGCTTTGGTATCGATCAAGTTCGTTTTGCTAACTCTGGCACTGAAGCAACCATGTATGCAGTTCGTGTTGCTCGGGCATATACCCAGAAGAAATCCATCGTAAAGATGGAAGGCGGATACCACGGCTCTTATGATCCCCTTACAGTTTCGGCAAAGCCGGCACTCGCAGAAGCAGGCCCGGCAGATCATCCAATTCCTGTCCCATCACCAGGCACAGAACCAGGCACTGTTTACGTAATCCCATTTAACGATGCGGATGCAGTTCGCGAAGTATTTACGGCGCACGCTAAAGATATTGCTTGCCTCATCGTGGAACCAGTTCTGGAAAATCTCGGAATTGTTCTACCTGATGCTGGTTATTTGCAATCACTTCGTAATCTCTGTGATGAGTTTGGAATTGTCTTAATCTTCGACGAAGTTAAAACCGGTCTGACGGCTGGCCCTCGTGGTGCAGCGGCTCGCATCGGAGTAGAGCCTGACTTGATCTGTTTAGCTAAATCAATTGGCGGCGGACTTCCACTCGCTGCCTTTGGCGGCAAGCAGAAGTTCATGGATACCGTCACCGATGGTCGGATGGCGCACTTCGGTACTTTCAACGGCAACCCACTTGCTATGGCAGGCGTTCGCGCAATGGATCGCATCTGTACTGATGAAGCGCTAGCAACGGCTGAGGCGCTGAACTACCAGGCACTCGATCGCATCAGCGCCATTATCAATGAATTCCAATTGCCAGCACACACGGTTGGTTTTGGCGTTAAAGGGTGCGTTACTTGGTCTATAGATCCTGTTCGCAACTATCGCGACTACAAAGCCACGGATTTTGAGATTGCCGAACTTGGTTGGCTCTGGTCACTCAACCGTGGAATCATCACGCCTCCGGGACTTGATGAGCAGTGGTTAATCAGTTTGGCTCATACGCAAGTAGAAATCGACAAACTCGTTGCAGATTTCCGCGAACTTGCAGTTGCTCTTCGCGCGTAACTTAATTGCTTAAGTAAGTTTCACTCCAGTTAATTGCTCGAGTGCGGAGTAGACAGCACCAGGCGACCAGGTTGGTTCTTCTGGCTTTGCCAAGTTATTGAGTCCTTCTTCACTGAGATAGGACTTGAGCTTTTCCGGAAGCGAGCTTCCAATTTTTGGGCTACCTAAATCAAGCCAGCGCCATTCGGATTTTGGCGAGACAATTACTACTAAGTCCGGATGCATTACATCGTAAGTATCGCGGACACCGGTCTGCCAATCTAACGGAATGCTCTCAGCTTCATCGGCGCTGAATTCCATCTTCGCACCTGGTGCACCAAAGTACTTCCAAAGCGCTGCTAAGTCTTTTTCACTGCCCGAAGCGAGTGAAAATGTATTGTCATCAAAGAGATCTTGATATGCGCGAAGTCGTGGTGCTTTATCGCGGGCAGCGTCTACCGAAATTTCGATAACTGCGACCTGATCCTTTAGTTCTGAGGCAGCGATTGCGTTTCCGATATCACGCATATTCGCTGTTGTCATAGGACATATCTCATGACAAGAAGTTAGGAAGTTAGCAATCACAATATATTTCCCAGCGAGCGAACCTAAAGTAAATTCCTTGCCATCTGCATCAAAGAGGGGGAGGGCGAGGACATCTGCAGGTATGGCAGATTGCAAGAATGTGCCGCCACCAACCGAAGCGCCGGTAGGTTCCTTGTGGGCGTGGGATGAGGCCGTTTTCGCTGCGCCACAACCACTGAGCAAGAGAGCTACTGCAAGACCGAGAAGAAGCGCTTTAGATTTCATGTATCGATGGTATTAGAAAACTATTCCAATGCAATGAGGTCAAGGTATTGCTCGCCCCACAAATCTTCATCGCCGTCGGGCAAGAGCAGAACGCGCTCCGGCTTCAAGGCTCGGACCGCACCTTCATCGTGGCTGACAAGGACCACTGCGCCTTGATATTCACCTAAAGCAGCCAGGATTTCGTCACGGGAAGCGGGATCTAAGTTGTTAGTGGGCTCATCCAATAGGAGAACGTTTGCAGAACCAACAACAAGGGTCGCAAGTGCTAAACGAGTTCGCTCGCCACCGCTAAGAACGTTTACAGGCTTATGAACGTCATCGCCGACAAAGAGGAACGAACCTAAGACTTGGCGAGCTTGGGGCTCACCGATATGTTCACCAGAAGACATCATGTTTTCAAGAACCGTACGTTCGAAATCTAGTGATTCGTGCTCTTGGGTGTAATAGCCAATCTTTAAGCCATGACCCGGTTGAATTTCACCAGTATCGGATTCATTGGTGCCGCCGAGAATACTTAACAGCGTTGTCTTTCCGGCGCCGTTAAGACCGAGGACTACAACCCGAGAAGAGCGATCAATTGCGAGGTCAACGTCGGTAAAGATTTCTAGCGAACCATAAGATTTCGAAAGTCCCTGTGCCATGAGCGGAGTCTTGCCACATGGTGCGGGGGTAGGGAAGCGCAGCTTTGCGACCTTGTCGCTGCGACGCACTTCTTCTAGGCCAGAGAGAAGAGCATCGGCGCGACGCAACATGCCTTGAGCAGCCTTAGCTTTAGATGCTTTAGCGCGCATCTTCTCGCCTTGCTTAGCCAGAATTTCAGCCTTCTTCTCTGCGTTCGCACGTTCCTTTTTGCGACGGTGTTCATCTTGTTCGCGCTGTAATAAATACTTCTTCCAGCCCAAGTTATAAACATCGATAACATTTCGGTTGGCATCAATGTAGAAAACCTTGTTTACGACCATTTCAATTAAGGCAACATCGTGGGAGATAACAACAAGACCGCCTGGATACTTGGCTAAATAATCACGGAGCCAGATAATTGAGTCGGCGTCTAAGTGGTTAGTTGGTTCATCTAGAAGAAGCGTTTCGGCACCACTAAAGAGAAGTCGAGCAAGTTCTACGCGGCGGCGCTGACCACCGGAGAGAACTCCAATAGGTTCTTCGAAGATGCGATCAGGTAATCCGAGGTTAGTTGCTATCGCTTCTGCTTCGGACGAGGCGCTGTAGCCACCGGCGGTGTTAAATTCCGCATCCACCCGGGAATAGCGTTCGAGTGCAGCTTCTAGTTCATCCGGTCCGGCAGTTGCCATCTCTTCTTCAACTTTACGCATACGGCTAACGATGAGGTCGAGACCGCGTGCAGAGAGAATGCGATTAATGACAGTCTCTTCTTGATCACCCGTACGTGGATCTTGTGGCAGATAACCAATCGTTCCGGTGCGTGTGACCTGCCCACCAGCAGGAAGGTTTTCACCCGCCAATACTTTTGCAAGAGTTGATTTACCTGCGCCATTGCGCCCTACGAATCCGATTCGATCACCACGGTTGATGCGAACAGTCACGTCTTTAACGAGAAGGCGAGCCCCGGCACGGAGTTCAACGCTTTGAGTGGCAATCACTGGCTAATTCTCCCATGAGAAGTAGCCAGTGATTTACCAGAATTATTCGGCGAGAGTTCCGCCAAATATTTGCCATGCAAGAGCAGATTTCGCGATAAGGCTCAAGATGATGTAAGCC